>OLPK01000300.1_pt1 | contig 58386 bp, 51 predicted proteins | sample 1672261 | NCBI WGS metagenome assembly OLPK01 (sample SAMEA3136665, study PRJEB25190) | human gut metagenome
GTAGACATCGTCTTGTTTAGTCTGGCTGCCTTGGTTAACGTCTTTTTGCAGCTGACTCTTATCCGTCGGCTTCCCATTCAAAGCATCATTGATTGCTTGCACTGCATTGTTAACCTCAGTCTGACTGTAAGCCTGTCCGGCATTGTGATCATCCAGCAGCTTTTGTCCGTCAGTGACTGCATCGTCGTATGCCTTTTTATCGCTTGCGTTCAGGTAGCCATCCGTCTTCCGTTTGTCTGGTGCGGCAGCGACTGCTTTTTGCAAGTCAGTGTAGTCCGTTGCCTTCCCATCCAATGCGTACCATGCCGCTTTAATTGTCTTTACCGCGGTATCAACATCTTCCTGACTATATTTCAAGCCAGCATCTTTATCTTTTACCTTATCTAACAGCTTTTGTCCGGCCGCGACCGCTTCATCATAGGCCTTTGCCTTCTCAGCAGAAGCGTTCAAGTACGTCTCAGTCTTCTTATTGGCTGGAGCAATATTAATGACATCTCGCAAGTTTCTCCAGTCAAGATAAGTCACATTAACACTAATATCGGCATTTGTAACGGTAACGCCCCCATCAACAGTCACTATATTACCCTTACCATCATCCGCAGGATAGACTTGGTCAAGCGCTGTTGAATTGGCTAATTTACCATTAACTTTATATATCTTCGTATAACCATCATAATCACGATCTACACTGTCATTAAATTTATAAAGATAACTAGATCCATTTTTCGACCATTTCGTATAGGTAACTTTACCAGTAACTGCGTCAACTTCAGCATCCCGTACAAAATTTTCTTTTTGGAAGGGTTCTGCGTGCGCATCAGGATAAGTAATATCTAAATACCGCCAAATGGTACGATTTAAATCTTTTTTAGCAACTCCTTTGAAATGTTTATCTGTAGTGCCGGGAATCAAGGTTCCATCATCTTGTGGAGAAATATGCGAAACCTTCACTATCAAATGTTTAACTTTGATAAATCTAGTCGTATCAGTTTTCTGAATCGTAACCGAGCTTGGCAATGACTCACCATCTGCTAGTACATAACCATCTGGCAGTTTCCAAGTAATATTATTAATTTCTTCATTAACTTGGCCTGAAATCACTTGCTTGCCAACTGTATTGGTGCTTCCATCATCATTTACATATTGATATTCAATCGTTTGGGTACCTGGGTTTGAAATAGCTGTATAGGTAATCTCAACTGATGTATCAGCGTCGCTCGCTCCATTAGGATACACTTTTTCAACCGTGGTCTGGCTCGGCGTGTAGCCATCAACAGTCGGTACGTCAATATGATCATAGTAATTATACTTGCCTTCAGTATCGTAATTCCGCGTTGACGGATCCACAGCCTGCCAAGGCGTGTAGCTGATAATTTCGCCCGTGACCATGTCAACTATAGCATCACGAGCAAAGTCCACAGTCTGCTTTATCGTTTTAATGGCACCGTGTGGGTAATTGATCGTAACCGTCCGCGTTAAGGTCTTGTTTAAATCACGGTAGTTAATGTCTTGGGCGAACTTCTTAGCGGTCGTACCAGGAATCATTTCATCTTTGGTTGCCAATTTTCCTTGGTTGGTTGCATTATGAGCAACCGTATATTTTCCATGCTTAACCAACAGCCAGGTTGCCTGGGCCGAATCAAAGCTCTGCAGTGTTGCTTTCCCCGTTAATTGGCCTTGATTGTTGATTGTCCAGCCATTTGGCAAATTACTTGTATCGCCGGCAAAGGTCCAGCCATCCGGGAAGGAAGCCGTGAATTCCTGAGTTTCGCCGGTTTTACCTTCCAGAGTAAACGCGCCTTGAGCCTGCTGATTCTCATCAACAAAATCAATCACGAATATCCCTTGATCTTCCGTGTTGTCACTGACGCTGTTGGCCAGTTCGGCAAATGAAGACAGGTTCGAGCTGGTCGTACCCTCAATAATCTTGCCATAGTTAGTTGCCAGGTAGGATTGGAACTGCAGAGCCGGCTGCTTAGAGCTGTTGGCGGTATCTTCAAAAATGGACTTTAAAATGGAGGTCAGCGTACATAGCCGTCCTTGTGAATCCGATCCCAATGGCAATACCGTACGAATGATCCATGGCCGCGTTCCTTCAACGTCTGGAGCCACATTGTTCAATTCAGCGACATATTCACCAGCTTCTGAAGTGCGGCCTAGGCTGCTGGGTTTAGGTTTAGTCAGGTCATTGGTAAAGGTGCTTGGTTGCTTTCTAATTTCTTCTCTAGTGTAGTGCGTTGAAAAAGTAGCTTTATTGAATTCAACACGACCGACTTTGCCATATGTAAAGTATTTCTGACCCTGTGCATTATAAGTTTGTTCTGATTTAAGATATGGCAGCAAACGAGGATCAATCTTAAGCTCATACTTCCATCCATTATTATCATATGTAAATTTACTCTTACGGTTAATATAGTTATCAATGACGATTGCCCGATTCTTCACATCATAGTAAACATCATCCGTACCACCAGAAAAGATGCCCTTCTGGGCATAACCATAAAACATTGGATTACCAATAAAGCCACCATCTTCGCCCTCATCCTTGCCATACTGATCAAGAATATGGGTGGTTGGCGTAATAAAGAATCCATTGGTATAGCTGGCCCCCAAGATGCTCTTTGAAGGATAGTTCTGGTTTCCATGAAGCAAACTGGTTGTGGTGAAAGCTGTATTACCTTCATAAGAAACATAGGACCGATAGCCAAGCGGTAGTTTCGTAAGGTCATTGTCGGTTGTCTGTGACAAAATGTCCTTGATTACGCCATCAAAATGAATAACACCACTAGCCGTCCTAGTTTCATCACTACCTGGGAAGATATCAGTAAATTTTGCACAGTACACATCATCATCATAGTCACCGACGTTTTGACCAGCTTTACGCGCCGCTGCTCGGGTCAATAAGGTGATAACCTTGTTCTGACTATTGGTTATCTCAATGCTGGTAATATGTTTAGCCAGACGATCATCAATCTGCAAGTTATAAAACAATCCATCCTTAGGCGTTCCTAAGTTTAGTTCCTTAGAAACATATGTATTCAAGTTGAAATTCAAATAATTTTGATTCCACACATTATTGATCGTCTTTGTTGAGGTACCTTGATCGTAATCAACTTGAGTATTGTCAAAAATCTCATCTGGGTGAAATTCAGTCGTTCGAACAGCTCGGTCGCCATCATAAAGCTTTTCTTGCAGGTCAGGCAGATGATCGTTCTTATACATCTCACTCAGCGTAATCGTGCCTGACTGTGCCTTAGAATTTTGTCCAGCATTATCAATTACTGACGAGGCATCAGAAGACTGCTCATTCGCTGTGGTTGTTGTCGATTTGCTATCAGTATTTAGTGAGCTTGAGGTTGTCGACATGGAGGCCAAATTTGCTTGAAGGGCCTCGGATGCTGAAAAATTTGTCATTACCGTGGTACTTGCCGCTTGGTCGGTATTACTCTTTCCAGAAGTGGTAGTCCCGTTGTCCTCTTCTGATGTATTTACAGACGATTTAAGCGTTACCATATTTGAACTGCCAGAATCACTAGAGTTAGTCGTCTCACCAGTTGTCGGCTGAGTACCACTACTCGTAGATGCCACTGAATCAGCTGATGCAGCCTGGCCACTCGTCAGACCCAACGCAACGGTTCCCAGCGTAATCGCCAAACCCTTGGTCAATGCGTGCTTTCCCAACAACATGAAACTGGTCTGATTGGCAGTTACCCATTGACTACCCTTTTTATACATCTTCACGCGGTTCTTTTCATCGATTTCCGCGTTGTCCCCAAAACGATGAATCCTATTCATTTTGAACTCCCCTTTTAAAAAACTAATATCAAGAAAGTATAGTTAGTAAACACCTATTTTCCAATCAAATACCATCTCCGTGTAGATGATAACACTTTGATTGTTAGAATCTACATTATGTAACTTTTTCAGGGGGATATTTTCATTAATATGTATTGATGATAAACATTAAATGAATACTATCTTTAAAGGTTTTCCACTTAGAACGGTTGATTTTTATAGATTAAATTAACTCAATCAATTATTTTAGTTATTTAATGTTTTTCTTACCAAATTCAGTTTACCAACGATGCAAAAAACGCCACCAAGCATTTTGCTTGATGACGTTTAAGTTTATCTATATTTAAGTTAACTATTTTTCCGACTTAGCCAGCTTGGCAATTGCTTGAACCGTTTGCCGATCTTTAGCCGTGCCGTAAAACTCAGCTTCTCGTCTGGCATTGAGCTGCTTGACCAGTTCTCTGATTTCATGGTTTTGAGCCAGCTTGCGCATTGGCAGCGGAATAAATGCATTGGCGGCAATGATCGCCATCACGACCCCAACGATCCGCGCGCCATAAAACGTAACGTTTAAAAACAAAATCGTGACCGCGACTACGGCGAACAGCACCGTGTTGAAGTACAGCGGCCAGTGTGGATTATGCCGCTGCTTTTGTCCCAGATTAAAATGCAGATCATATTTTTCACAAGCCAGCTTGGCATAAGAATTCATCTTGTTCCAATAAAATGCCAAACCCACCAGTGCGAGCATTCCAATCAGATTCATCAGACTGGTGCCAACCACACTGCGAATTCCCCAAAGGATCATGCCGGTAATCAAAGTTGCCGCGTATCCCGCCATAAACGGATGACGGACAGAAAATTTTCGCATTTTAGTGCCTCCCGCTTTTAATTACCTTTATTATAAAGCCCTTTCATTTTTTGAGCAAGCGTTTGCACAAAATGGCATCATTTTTATTTTAACTTAAATTAATTTAGTAGATCAGCTTGACAAATTAAAAATCTATTTCTAAAATGAACTCATATTTAAATAATGAAAAGTTAGTGAGAATAGTAGCCGTTTTTTCTAATCTTAGCGAGCGTGGTCTGGTGCAAGCACGCATTGGCAGAAGCGGTGAAATGAACTCATTGTCAAATGGAACGGGTGCAAGCTACGTCCCCGGCCGATTACCGTTATCAATCATGGAGGTCATTGTTACAATGGCAAACCAAGGTGGTACAGCGCGCAAAACGCCCTTGAGCAGTTAGCTTAGGGGCGTTTTTATTATGAAAGGATAACAAAACAATGCGAATCAATGCCGAAGATGAACGCAACTATCTACAAACTGTTTTTGATAAATTAGGCTTTAGAAAAGAGGATGGCGCCTTAATTGCTGATACGCTGGTTGATGCTGATCTGCGGGGAATCTCCTCACACGGGATCCAACGACTTTACTGGTACCGCAGTATGATCAATGACGGCATCATTGTCCCTCAGAATCATGCCAAGATTTTAAAGGAGCTGCCCGGCGCCGTTTTAGTCGATGCCAATCAAAATATGGGGCATCTGGCAGCCAGCCTGGCTATGGACAAAGTAATTGAAAAAGCCAAACAAATTGGGGTCGGCATTGGCGTTGTTCGCAATTCCAACCACTTTGGCATTGCCGGTTATTACGTTCGTAAAGCACTGGATGCTGGCCTTTCCGGAATTGCTTTGACCAACACGCGGCCATTGGTAGTGCCAACCAATGCCACTGAAGCATTCCTAGGATCGAACGCCTTTGCTTTCGGCTTCCCCGCCTCGCCACATCCATTTGTTTTTGATGGAGCTACATCCGTAGTTGCTGGCGGCAAGATTCAGCTGGCAGACAAAAAAGGTATTGAGCTGCCAGGCAACTGGGTCGTTGATAAGAATCGTCAAGTCGTCAAGGATCCTAAAGAAGCTGAAAGCATCCTGGCAACCGCGGCTTTTGAAGAAGAGCAAAAAGGCGGCGGTCTCTTGACACTGGGCGGCAGTGAGGTCAACTCCAACTACAAGGGCATGGGCAACTCCATCGTCGTTGAGATTCTAACTGGTATTTTAGCCCAAGGTTCCATTTCAGCTGATACCAACACGGGTAAACACGACTTCAGCCAGTTTGTCTTTGCTTTTGATCCGGCCTTCTTTGGTGACGTTGAAACGCTTAAGGCCAATGCTACCAGCATGTTTAATCGGATTCGCCATCTCAACCACGTACCTGGCAAGACAATCTGGGTACCAGGCGACCGTGAATACAAGAACCTGGCTGAAAATCAAAAGCACGGCGTTGACATTGATGCCAAGACGATCGAGCAGATGCGGGAAATCGCTGATGACCTGCAGATTGAGATGCCAGCTGAGGTTTAAATCATAATAGAACGAGAATCAGTAAGGCGGATAACAACTAAGGGGCCGCTTCAAACTTAAGATAGCGTGGTTATAATTAAATCCATCAAAGCCTGCTTTTGCTTTGTAGTAATAATTAGAAAGTTAGCAAGTGACAAGTGGCATTAAACCAACTGGATAATAAACGAAGTGATCTAATCTGTCAGTCCAGTTTGGCAACAGGCTCATGCTGAAGTGACCTATAATTTCCGGACAAGAAGTTTAATGATTATAAGGGGTCATTTTATGAATAGATACAGTCCGGAATTGAAACGAGAAATCATTAATGAGTATCTTACTCGAAAAGATGAAATCAGTATCAGTGAACTAAGCAGACAACACAACATCGATCCTCGACGGGTTAGCGATTGGATTCGCGACTATCGACTGCGCGGTAAAATCGTCTCTCAACAAGGTAAGCACAGATTCAGTACTGAATTTGCCTGATAATGCCCATCCTATCATTCATTCCGATCAAGGGTGGCATTACCAGTTGCTTACTATACCCAAAAACTGGCTGATCATCATTTTATCCAGAGTATGTCGCGAAAGACTAACTGCCTCGACAACGCTCCTGTAGAAAGCTTCTTCCATCTCCTAAAGACTGAACTGCTTAATGGACGTCCGCTCACTCGCAACATTGAGGAATTCAAGCGCCTGGTAAACGGATATATCAACTTCTTCAATAAGATTCGTATTTTTTTTAAAACAGATGGTCTGAGTTCGGTTGAATATCGGAATGAACAACTGGCAGCTTAATTTTAAAAGTTTGTCCGGATTTTGTCTTGCACTTCACAATACATTTTATTTTACCTACTATACATTGCTTTTTAAGAAAAGTAGGTAATCGCTTTTTCAAATCTGATTTATACAGTTGTGATTGCATATCATTAATGAGTAATTTAAAATCAGATAGACAGATTTAAATAAAATGTCTTTAAAATATCTGAATACATCAGAAACCGAGGAATGATAATCAAATATCAGTATTGCGAATACAATCGCGATGCTGATCATCTATGTTCTTTACAATTATCACGGGCGATGCCTTAGCCTTGGTGCTGTGCTGACTTAGCGTAGTCATATATCAATGCCGATCAACTGGCAATTGATACTGAAATCTTACTTTCCAAACCAATGACTGCTAATATGGCAGCCACTGAAAAACAACTAAAATGGCGTCATATCAAGCGTAAAAGCTTGATATGGCGCCATTTATACTTATCCCGACTGCTTGCTTTGTGGCATTAGTTTTTCCAGAATCTTGCTTGCAACCACCATCCCACCAGCCGCATTAAAGTGCAGATGATCGCCAAAATCATATTCCGCTTTTAAGCCACCATGATGATCAAGCAGCACTGGATCCAGATCAGCCACCCAGTCAAATTTTCGCAACTCTTGATTGATTAACAACCGTTTAGCCTGCGCGTCTTGCAGAATTCTATTTTGCTCCTTGGCGACGCGTGGATTGAATGGCGGAATCGTGGTCATAATCAATGGACAATGTTGCGCATCAAAAATTTCTTTCAAGTGCTTGACGCCCGCCAAATACTCAGCGGGCGTGATCAGCTCATGCGTCGACTCTGCGTCAATTAACGGCAATACCAGATCATTACTGCCAATCATGGCAATGACTGGATGCGAACCTTGATAGGCTATTTCCTTGGATCTTTTTTCCAGGGCCTGGCCAAACGTTTGATAAAGCGGTCCATCTTTTGGCGCGTCATGCAGCAGCCGATTACCGGAGATGCCGGTATTAACGACTACCGCCTGACCTTGCAGATGCTTGATCAATCCCGTTTCAAGCATCCCGGTTTCCGCCAGTGAATCACCAGTCAATTCTATGAGCGGAAGTTTTTGATCCGTCCAGACTTCTAAGTGGCTGAGGCAAAACCAGCCTTTGCGCGCCTGCCAATTATGCGGCAGCTGGGGAGTCGCGGTTGCTGACCTGGTAATAATGGCATTATAAAACGTCTCATCATAAACACAGCTAAAATCAACATATGACTGGTTACACGTTGCACACATCCTAAAATAAAGCGGCTGGCCAGCAGTAACCTGAAACGGCAAGGTATCGGTTTGCGCCGTACCATGACTGGCGATGACGATTCGTGTTTGACCGCCACGTGTAATCATTTTGGCACCTTGCATTTTTTCATTGTCGCTGACTTCAAGTCGATCAAAAACCAGTGGCTCATCTCCAAAGTGGTTATGTAGCTGCAAGCGCAACCCACCGCCGCTGACCTGGGGTGTAATCTTGATTAATTGCGTCAGTTTTTTCATTTTAAAAGGCAGCCCACTGAAGTCATGTGGTAAGCGGCTGTAAGCAATCTGCCATCCCATTTGCTGGCCTCCTTTCTTCATAAAAAAGGGCCGACGCTATAACACGCCGGTCCCTATCTGCTGACCAAGGACTGCTAAATTATCGTTCAAAGCTGTTGAAAAGCAGTCGTTTGGGTGCTGGAAATTTTAATGCTGCTTGGTCAGCAGATCGACAACGTCTTTGGGATCAATCCCCACAAAGTAGCGTTGCAGATCAAGTTTTGCCAATGCCTGCTGCATGGTATCCTGATCATATGGCTGACCCTTTAAGGCATCTTGAACGTCTTTTACGTCACCAGTGCCAAAGAAGTCGCCATAGATCTTAACATCATTAATCTTGCCGTCTTCAACCAGGAAACGAGCATCAATGGTTCCGCCATCGAAATGCTGCCGTTTTTTAACCGAGAACTTTGGTGACTTGCCATATACCCAGTCCCAATTATCGTAGTAGCGTTTTTCCAATTCAGAAATTGCTGCTTCATCTTCAGGCGTCAGCTGATATTCAAACTGCTTGGCCTCTTCGATCGAATCGACGTGCCAGATGCGTTTGATCAATTCATCTCTAAACTGCTGCGTCGTCAGATTCTGAAATTCTGGCTTGAGATATGGCTTAACGTTGGTAACGCGCGCCCTTACCGATTTGATGCCTTTTGACTCGATTTTGTCTTTCGGGACGTGCAATGCAGAAGCAACCGCGCTGGTATCAACGTCATACATCAGCGTCCCGTGTGAAAAGGTCCGGCCGTTGCGCGTGTACATGGCATTGCCAGAAAATTTCTTGCCATCAATTACAATGTCGTTGCGTCCAGTGGTTTCAGCCCCGGTTGCGCCCATGTCATGCAGTGCATCAACGATTGGCTTGACCAGGTCCTTAAAGTCGCCGAATCGAATCTCATCGGCAGGAACGACAAAGCTAAAGCACATGTTGCCCAGATCTTGATACATCGCACCGCCACCTGACAGACGCCGCGTAATCGTAATGTCATGTTCACGACAGTACTCGGCGTTGATTTCTTCCATCGTGTTTTGATTGCGTCCCACGATAATGCAAGGCTTTTCGATATAAAACAGCATAAATGGCAGCTTCATCTTGTCGCTGTTCATCAGATACTGCTCAGTTGCCAGATTGCGACGGATATCCTCACTAGGCATTGCTAAATATTGCATTCGACACCACTGTTCCCTTCATCCAATTTAAATATTGGTTGGCATTCCAAGGCCGACATCAGCAGCATCCATCAATGTCTCTGAAAGAGTTGGGTGCGGATGAATCGTCAATGCAATGTCATCAATCTCATTTCCTGATTCGATTGCCAAAGTCAGCTCACTGATCAGATCAGAAGCATCCGGCCCCACGATCTGAGCACCGACCATGACATGCGTGTCCTTCATAAATACCAACCGAACAAAGCCTTCCGTTGCCTTCATGGATACGGCCCGACCATTAGCCATGAATGGGAACTTGGCAGTCTTGACGTCCAATCCCTTTTCTTTTGCCTCAGATTCAGTCAGCCCCGTCGTGGCAATCTCATTGTCAAGATAGCAGACCGCTGGCATTGCGTGGTAGTCGACGGTTGTTGGCTTGCCAGAGATTGCTTCGGCAGCAACCTTGCCTTCATAGCTGGCCTTGTGTGCCAAAGCTGCTCCAGCAACGATATCGCCAATTGCGAAGATATTCTTGACGCTGGTCCGACCCTGTGCATCTACTTCAATTAAGCCGCGTTTGTCAAGCTTGATACCGGCTTGTTCAAGGCCCATGTCTTTAGTGTTGGGACGCCGACCAACCGAAACAACTACATAATCGGCATCTACAGTGTGTTCTTGGTCACCAACGGCATAGGTAACCTTGACGCCATCTGCGGTTTGTTCAGCCTGCTTGGCCATCGCATTGGTAATTACGTCAATTCCCTTGGCCTTAAAGTCTTTGAGTGCAACCTTGACCAAGTCTGGCTCATAGTTGCCCAGAATTGACTTGGTACCTTCCAGAATCGTAACGTGGGCACCAAAGTTGGCATAGGCATTGGCCAGCTCGCTGCCAATGTAGCCGCCGCCAATGATGACCAATTCTTTTGGTACTTCTTTTAATGCCAATGCACCCGTTGAATCCAGAACGCGGCCTTCAAACTTAAAGCCAGGAATCTCAATTGGATGACTGCCCATTGCCAGAATCAAATGCTTGAACGTATAGGTTTGACCATGCTGACCGCTGATAACCCGCAGACTGTGATCATTTTTAAGGTAGGCCGTTCCGTTGATTACATCAATCTTGTGTTCCTTGAACAAGAAGCCAACCCCATTGGTCATACGCTTAACGACGCTGTTCTTAAATGCCTGAACCTTTTCAAAATCGAGCTTGGCATCAGCAACCTCAATGCCTTGATCGGCTGAATTTTTGGCAGTTTGGTAGTTATGACCAACCTGAATCAAGGCTTTTGATGGAATACAGCCAACATTTAAGCAAACGCCGCCAAGATAGGTACTTTCTACTACGGCAACCTTTTGTCCCATTTCAGCAGCGTGAACGGCAGCAACATAACCGCCAGGGCCCGCGCCAACTACGATGGTATCCAAATCAATTGCAAAATCACCAACAACCATGCCTGATCACCCTTCCATCAATAACAGTTCTGGATCACTCAACAATTCCTTGAGCCGGTTCATTGCCCGCTGTGCCGTACCACCGTCAATTACCCGGTGATCGCAGGCCAGCGACAGCTTCAAGACCTTGGCAACCTTGATTTCGTGATCAACAACGACTGGTTCTTCAACAATGCGTCCCATACCCAGGATAGCTACTTCCGGCCAGTTGATGATTGGCGTAAAGAAGCCGCCGCCAATTGAGCCGATATTGGTGATCGACATGCCAGTGTGGCTCATGTCATCGCCAGAAAGCTTGCCTTCCTTAGCCTTTTCGGTATTGGCGCTGATTTGACGCGCAATGTCAAACAGACTCATAGAATCAGCATGCTTAACGTTTGGTACGAACAAACCGCGATCCGTGTCCGTAGCAATACCAACGTTGATGTAGTCACGGTAGACGATCTTTTGGTCAGCCATGTCCACCATCGAGTTAAAGATTGGGTATTCCTTCATGATTACGGCCAGCGCCTTGGTCAGGTAGGCCATAAACGTCAGGTGAACGCCATGCTCTTTAGCCAGTTCCTTGTACTTCTTGCGGTGATCCCAAAGCTTGTCAACCACCACGTCATCAAAGACATGAATCATTGGAATCTGCTGTACGGAACGGATCATTGCCTTAGCCGTCGCCTTGCGAACTGGCGTCATCTTTTCATCGTGTAGTGGCCATTCAGCGGAACCCTTTGGCAGTGCTGGCTGTTCAATGGCAACCGCACCTGCCGTTTGAGGAGCTTCTGGTTCAGCAGCAGCTGGGGCAGCCTTGGCACCGCCAGCCAAGAAGGCGTCAACGTCAGTCTTTAGAATCTGGCCATGACGACCGGTTCCGGCAATCTGAGCCAGGTCAGCACCTTTTTCACGTGCATAGCGACGTACGGCTGGCATTGCCAGGACTGGCAGGGAGTGGTCGGCAGCACTAGGAGCAGCCACTGGAGCAGGAGCGGCTGGCGCTGATGCTGGGGCAGCTGAAGCAGTGCTTGGTGCTGGTGCGGCACTTGGCTCCGGAGCAGCACTGGCATCACTTTCCGCTTCGGCACTGGCATCAACGTTACCTTGACCATCAGCTACCTCAAATTCGATCAGCACTTGGCCAACCGTAACATCGTCGCCCTTTTCAAAATTGATTTTGGTTACCTTGCCATCGACTGGTGATGGAATTTCAGAGGTTGACTTGTCGTTTTCGATTTCAACCATATCGGCGTCTTTTTGAATGGTGTCGCCAACCTTAACGTGCCATTCGCCAATCGTGCCTTCTGCCATCCCTTCGCCAAGTTCTGGCATTTTGAATTCATATTTGCTCATTGATCTTCCACCTCGCGATTAAAAGTTGACAGTTTCCTTAACTTTGTCAACGATATCTTGCTTGTTAGGCAACCATACTTCTTCGGCATCACTGAATGGGTATGGCGTGTCAGGAGCAGCTACCCGTGCAATTGGCGCATCCAGGTATAAAACACCCTTCTCACCAATCAATGAGGCGACTTGACCACCAACGCCGGCTTGTTTTTGGGCTTCTTGAACTAAAACAACGCGACCCGTCTTCTTAACGGATGCCAAAATCGTGTCTTCGTCAAGCGGTGCCAACGTCCGCAGATCAACGACTTCAGCGTTGATGCCTTCCTTAGCCAGTTCATCAGCAGCTGCCAGACTTTCTTGAACCATGTAGCCATACGTGATGATGGATACGTCAGTGCCTTCGCGCTTGACGGCTGCCTTGTCCAATGGAACGGTGTAGGCTTCATCAGGCACTTCTTCTTTGATCGAACGGTAAAGCTTCATGTGTTCACAGAAGAAGACCGGATCATCAGAGCGGATTGCCGAGATCAAAAGTCCCTTGGCGTCATAAGGACCGCTTGGCGCAACCACGCGCAGCCCAGGAACCTGAGTCAGCAGGCCTTCAAAACTGTCTGAGTGCAGTTCTGGCGTGTGCACCCCACCACCAAATGGAGCCCGCACCGTGATTGGGAACTTGCGCGTGCCGCCCATCCGGAAGCGGTAGCGCGCCATCTGACCAGCCAGTTCATCAAAGGCTTCGTAGATAAAGCCCATAAACTGCAATTCTGGTACGGGACGGAAGCCTTCCAGCGCCATCCCGTTAGCCAGTCCGATAATGCCGGATTCAGCCAGCGGCGTGTCGAATACACGATCATTGCCATATTTCTCCTGCAGGCCATCAGTTGCTCGGAAGACACCACCGTTTTTACCAACGTCTTCACCAAAGATCATTACCTTGTCATCATGAGCAAGCTCTTCATCCATGGCAGCCGTGATTGCCTTGATCATTGTCATCTTAGCCATGATTACTTAGCCTCCTTTGCTTGGTAAGCATCCAGCTCTTTTTGAATTGCTGGCGGCGTAACCACATATTCGTTTTGCATCAGTTCGGTAACGGTCTGCGTTGGCTGTGATTCAACTTCCTGCATTGCGTCATCGACTTCCTTGTTGGCTGCTTCAACACAGGACTTTTCTTGGTCTTCATCCCAAAGGCCCTTGCTCTCTAAGAACTTGCGCATCCGAATCAGTGGATCCTTCTTCAGCCAGATATCTTCTTCATCTTCGGAACGGTAGCGGCGTGGCACGTCACCAGCAGTCGTGTGCGGTCCATAACGGTAGCACAGCGTTTCGATCAGTACGGGACCATTGCCGGCCGTGATCCAGTCACGAGCCTGCTTGGCAACGCTGTAGACAGCCAAGGCATCCATCCCATCAACCTGCAGTCCAGGAATTCCGCTGGCAACAGCCTTTTGAGCCAAGGTTGGCGCTGCCGTCTGAGCCTTTCTTGGAACCGAGATTGCGTACAGGTTGTTTTGTACAAAGAACAAGGCTGGTGCTTTAAAGGCGCTGGCAAAGTTGACCCCTTCATAAAAGTCACCCTGTGAGGTACCACCATCACCAGTGTAGGTGTAGGCAACGTTCTTGGCACCCTTCTTCTTCAGGCCAAGTGCCACACCGGCCGTCTGAGCATATTGGGCGCCGATGATGATCTGAGGCGGAACGGCATTTAATTCTTCAGGGTACTTGTTGCCGTTAACGTGACCCTTGCTCCACAAGAATCCCTTCCACATTGGCAGACCGTGCTTAACCAATTGTGGCACGTCACGGTAGCCACCCAGCAGAAAGTCATCCTTGCTCATTGCAAAATTGGAACCCATTTGACTGGCTTCCTCACCAGCAGTAGGAGCAAAGAATCCTAAGCGGCCTTGGCGACAAAGCTTCATCGTACGGTCGCCCAAAACACGTGACCAGATCATCTGCTTGAACAGTTCAACCAGCTCTTCGTCACTCAGGTCAGGCATCAAATCAGGATTGACAACTTTGCCATCCTCGTCCAGAACTTGAAGCGGCTTGATTTCGGGATTGTGCTTCAATTCCTCAAAATCCAACTTTTTCATCTAGAACAACCTCCTTCAATAAACAATGAAACGCTTACAAATATAGTTTTAAACCATTTTATTTAAAAATCAAGTCTTTTTTCGAAAAAAACGAGGGAAACTTTCTCCATTTCTGGAAACGTTTTCCTCGTTGATTTTGTGAAACATTATGCAATAATGCTCATTAATTCGTGAAACATTATGCATCAGCTACCAACGAGACGATCTCCTTGTTCAGACCGGTTTCGTTCATGCCGCGATCGACAGCTTCACGCAGGACTGCAGCAGAATGAGCCATTGCTTTTTGCTCACGTTCATTCAATTGGACGTCAATCACCTGTTCAACCCCATGCGCATTGATTACGGCTGGCGTACCCAGGTAAAGATCATGGACGCCATATTCGCCATTGACATAGGCACCAACTGGTAAGACCGCATTTTCATTGCGCAAGATAGCTTTGGTAATCCGCATCAAAGCGGTGGCAACGCCATAGTAGGTTGCACCTTTGCGATTGATAATTTCGTAGGCTTTGTGACGAGTTTCATTTTCGATTTCCAATAGCCGCTCAATAGAGATATTTTGCTCTTCGGCAATCTTAAGCAGATTCTTGCCACCGATTGAGGCTGAAGAATAGGCCGCAAATTCAGAATCACCATGTTCGCCCAAAACATTGGCGGATACATCAGCTGGGCTGACGTTAAATTCCTTAGCCAATGCTACCCGCAGCCGTGCCGTGTCCAGCAGCGTACCGGAGCTGATAACCCGACTGGTTGGGAATCCTGAGATCTTTTGGACGGCATAGGTCAGAATGTCGACTGGGTTGGCAGCTACTAAAAAGATGCCGTTAAAGCCGGACTTAACCACGTTTTGCGTAACATCAGCCATGATCTTGAGGTTCTTGTTGATCAGCTGCAGCCGCGTCTCACCCGGCTTTTGGGCTGCTCCGGCACAGATTACGACCAGATCGGCATCACGACAGATGGAATAGTCCGCTGACTCAACCTTTTTTGGCGATGTAAAGACCGTGGCATCCTCAAGGTCAAGCGTGTCACCCTCACCCTTGCTCTTGGTGTGGTTGATAATGGCAAACTCTTCAGCCAGTCCTTGTTGAACCATGGCAAACGCGTAGGCAGAGCCGACTGCGCCATCACCAATCAGCACGACTTTTTGTTGTCGATAAGACATAATGTGATTCTCCTTTGCTTATTTCATGAACAGGTTGACATACAGTGGCACTAAGATGTCCATTGCCAGTGATACGACAACGACGGCAACTGAAGCCATGGCACCTTCAATCGAACCCAGTTGCAAAGCCTTGGCAGTACCAACCGCGTGACCGGCTGAACCCAGTGCCAGACCATTGCCGACCCGTGACGTCTTGTTAAGGCGGAAGACCTTGATTAAGAAGTTGGCCAAAGCGTAAATGATAACGGCGTTGATGATACATGCCATGGCCGTGATGGCAGGATCACCACCGACACCTTTAGCAATTGGCATGGCAACGGCAGTCGTAGCAGCTTGTGGCATCATTGCAGCCGTTGAAACTCGTGACAGACCAAACAGCTTGGAAACCATTTGAATCCCAAACAGTGAGATAAAGCCACCGACAAACAGCGTCAAAACGATATCGAGCCAGTACTTCTTAAAGATATCGTTACGCCGGTAAAGTGGAATGGCAAATGCCACCGTAGCAGGATTTAAGAACCAGAAGATGATATTCCCACCCGGCAGGTAGTACTTCGTGTAAACGGCAGCCGTCGTAGAACCGATTCCCTTGGCCCAGATTGCCAAAACCGCAATCCCAAAGACCATGCCGACCAAAAGCGGCGTGAACAAGAAGAACCCATGACTGATCTTAAACAGCCACATTCCCAGCAGATAGCCAACAAGCGAAATAAAGATACCAGTATATGGCAGCATTAGTGATTGAGTGAACATGCTTAAAACATTTCCTTTCCTATTTTATAGCGTTTAGTGAGCTAATTTTTGTGAGGCGTTTTTTACTGGCGCATCTGATTTCTTACTCAAGCGTCCATGCAGCTTAACGAAGAAGTTACCAACGTAAGCAATTACGACCAGCAAAATGATCGTTGAGATGATGATCACGCAGATGTCTTGCAGACCTTCTTTTCTCATCAGACCCAGACTACCTGCCAGCTGAACGCCAGATGGAACGAACAGGAATGCGATCAAGCTGATCATAAAGTCACCAAATTTTTCAACCTGCTCCAGTTTAACGATATGAGCTGCCAACAGAATGTAGAGCAATACCATCCCAATCAGTGGCGTTGGTACTACGAAGCTGGCTGGAAACAGATCCGAAATGAATTGTGACACAAACAGGATGGTACCAAAGATACCCATTTGAACCAAAATTGGTGCGGCCTTTTTTTCTTCTTGCTTGGTCGCAGTCTGCTTTGCTTTCTTATCCATGTTACTTTTCCTTCCCTCAAATCAATCCGAAAATATCATAAAAAATAATTGCAGTTAATCTTATTTAAGATGGCCACCTTTGATATCGATTACACAATGTATTGTAGTTAACTTTGGTGATTTTGTGTTAAATTTCACATTGATTGACCCAATTTCACCGTGAAATGCCTTTATCAGCCGCTGAGATGCCCTGAGGATTCTTTTTTGACAAAATAAAAAGCACTGAATGCATTATCTTAACATTCAATGCTTGTGCAAATATTAGACAATTCGAGTTACTGCAGTCCGATTGCCTTCTTGGTTTTAGCCACATATGACCTACTGACTGGAATTTTGCTGCCGTCTTTTAACGTTAATTCGTAGGTGTGATTAAAACTTGGCTGCATCTCATCAATTTCATCCAAATTGACGATAAATCCCCGGTGTATCCGCATAAAATGCCTTGGATTCAGCAATTGGGCGATACTAGTCAAGGTCTGGCGGCTGATCAACAGCTTGTCGTTTCTAAGATGCAGATGCGTATAGCCTCCCTGGGTTTCGATGTACATGACGTCACGTTTTTGGATCACCATTGTTTTGTCATCAATCGTGATCGACAGTCTTGGATTTTGCCAGGCTGCCTGTTCAGCAACATTTTCTGCTTGGTCGGCGGTTCCTCGAATCTTGGCAACCCGGGCAACGGCCTCGTTGATGCGCTCGGGGTCAAACGGCTTGAGAATATAGTCAACGGCAGCCTCATTAAAGGCATCGACCGCATAATTGTCATAGGCGGTTGCAAAAACGATTGCTGGCGGCTGCGGCAGCTTTTTCCAACGTCTAGCCAGCGCCATCCCATTGCCGTCATCCAGCTTGATATCCAAAAATACCAGATCAGGCTGATTGGCATTGACCTTTTGATCTGCCATCATTACCCCATTGGCCTCGTCAATCTCATTGATCAGCACATTTTCCTTCAATAAATAATGCAGTTCATTTCTGGCTAACGGCTCATCGTCAACAATCAGTACTTTCATCGGTCGCCACTCCTTTCAGATTGGGTTTTTGTTCAGTTTGTGCATAAGGGATCAAAAGCGAGATTGAAGTACCCGTTTTTCCGGTAACGATCTGCACTTTGGCACTATCGCCATACAGACCTTTTAGCCGCGCGTTTAGGTTCTGCAAGGCCGTACCGCTGCCGTGCTTGGAATTGATTTTTTCTTTACCCAGTTTATCAATCACGTTAGGATCGATACCCTCACCATTATCGGTCACCCGAATCTCTAGATATCTGCCTGACCTGGTAATCCAAATATTGATGATGTTGCCGGTCTTGCGGTTGCCGAATGCATGGTGAATTGCATTTTCAACCAGTACTTGAATTGCAAATGGCGGTACCAATACCTGATCATCAACGCTGCTAAAAAATTCCACGTCATACTTATCGGGAAAGCGCGTCTGTTCCAGGTTTAAATAGGCCTTAACATGAGCTTCTTCTTGCTTGAGCGGAATCTTGGACTGATTGGCACCCAACAGATTGGAGCGGAAAAACGTACTCAGCTCACGCAGCAAAAAGCGCGCCTTTTCACTATCAAACCGAGAAATTGCAATAATCGTATTGATCGAATTGAAAAAGAAGTGTGGACTGATCTGAGCTTGTAATGATTTAAGCTCGGCATCCCTAAGCAAACCGGCTTGGCGCTCTTTTTCGCCCAAAACGATCTGAGTGGCCAAAATTTCACCCAGGCCCTCACCGGTTTGAATCTCAACCGGCGTTAATTTCCAGTTTTCCGTAAAGTACAAGGTCAAAACACCTAAGACCCGACCACCAAGCATCATCGGAATCGCCATTCCTGCCTGTAATGGACAGCGCAAATTTTGACAGCCGATCTGATCGGCATTATAAACCAGCTGCGTCTGTTTTTCTCGTAAAGCTCGCTTAACGAAATTCGGTACGTTATCTTTCGGCATGTCTTGGCGATGATGGTCGCTGCCGGCTCCTGCAAAGGCGAGCGTTTTTTCACCGTTGCCGATACCGACCGCATCAAAATCAGTATATGCCAAAATTAATCTAGCCACTTGTTTGGCCGACTCTGGCTGCAAACCGTGACGAAATGCCGGTAAGGTTCTAACGGCCAGTTTCATCACCGAACGCGTCTGAACAGCCCGCGTGTCGACTTCTTGACGAAAATAAAGTGATAAGATCATCAAGAAAAATGCCGTCCCAACAGAGCTGATCACGATCATTGGCAAGGCGATAAAACTAACCAGCTTCAAGTGTGTTGGACTAAACAAAAAAACAAATACCATCTGAATTGACTCCATTATTAAACTGATCAAGAAACCTTGCCAAGGCGGCATCACGACAAAATGCCGCCGATCCTTGCGATAAAGCATCCCTGACAAAACCCCGATCAGAGTCGAGCTGATAATGTAAAACCATGCATCACTTGCCCAGCCTTCCATCATCGTCCGGTGCGCACCCGCAACCAGACCCGTGATGCCGCCAACGCTTGGCCCACCAACGATACCGGCGACTGTAACCGCCAGAATACGGACGTTGACCACTGAGTAGCCTGGAATCACGTGCCAGAGAATGGTTTCGCGCATAATATGATTATTGGGATCAATTTGGATACCCAGCATGTTTGAGATAATTGCAAACGCCGAAAAGATCAAGGTCAGCTTGAAGCGATCGGCGGGTGTCGATTCCAACAGCAATTTGCGGAAGGGACGTATATTGACCAGGATGAAGGCCAGCAGAACAATCAGTCCCACACGCTCAGCCGTTAGAAAAGCTAGTTCTCCCATAAATTCACTCCTTAAATCTTGCTCATCCAGTAACTTAATATACCACATCCTTAGTGATAGACTTAACAAGAATTTGTTATTACTATGTATCTATGCTTGATTAAACCAATTCAAATCCGCATAATATTGATATTTTTAAACGGTCCTGTCTAAATTATGATGGCATTCAAAGTATTTGCCAACTAAAAAGCATGACCCGGAACATTCCAGATCATGCTTTTTGCGTTGTTTATTTGGTAATGTCAGCACCAAAGTACTTTTGCGAAAGCTTCTTGACCGTGCCATCCTTTTGCAGCTTTTCTAAGGCCTTATTATATTGCTTCTGCAGTGCCGTTGACTTCTTGTTGAACATGGCTGAAACCTTAACCGGCTTAGCCTCATCAGACACATCAATCATCTTCAATCCCTTGGTGCTGTGCTTTTTAGCGTAGACGTACCAAGCTTCACGACTGTTGATCATTCCATCAACACGACCTTGTTTAACCATATCCAGACTGCTGGTAAAGTCGCTGCTGTCAACCGTAGTCCCGCCAAACTTTTTAACCAGTGTAGCGTTGTTGGTACCGACCCCGGCAGCCATTTTGTGGCCCTTGATTGACTTGAGGTTTTTAAGTGAGCTGTCTTTTTTTACAATCAGTACAAAATGCGATGAGATATATGGATCCGAGAAAAGGTACTTCTTTTGACGTTCTGGCGTTTGCGCAATGTTGTTCATTACAACGTCAAACTTCTTGGCCCCCAAACCGGCAATCAAAGAATCCCACTTGGTTGGCACGAACTTGGCCTTTAAGCCCATTTCTTTGGCAACGGCCTTGCCAATCTCTACTTCAAACCCTTGCAGCTTGCCGTCCTTACGATATGAAAACGGCGCATAGGTACCTTCCAGACCAATCGTCAGCGTATCAGGCGTTTTTAATTCTGATTTTACTGAATCAGCATGGCCAATCGTTGCTCCAACTGCAGTTCCGAATACCAAAGTAGCTGCCATTAAGGCAATCTTTTTCAAAATTTTCATATTAAATCCCTACTCTTTCTTTTTGTTATTCTTCCAATTCTTCCATCGTCATCGCCGCAATAAAGTGGCGGATCCGCTCATCTGGATTATTCGGCGCAAAAAAGCCTGCTGGATCACCGTCGTATTTAATCGTGCCATCTTCAACAAAAACAATCTTATCGGCAACGCGTCTGGCAAAGACCATATTATGCGTTACGATGATCAGCGACTGATTCTCTTGTGACAGCTTAAGCAAGACCCGCAAAACCTCCAGCTCCAGTTCCGGATCAAGTGCTGAGGTTGGCTCATCCAACAAAACGTAGGCCGGCTTCATTGCCAAGGCACGAGCGATTGCGACTCGCTGGGCCTGACCGCCAGAGAGCTGAGCTGGATAGGCATTGGCAAAATCTTTAAGGCCGACTTTTGCCAATAATTCCATGGCTGTCTGCTCAGCTGTTTCTTTAGGCAGCTTTAATACTTGTCTAGGACCTTCCGTTATATTTTGTAGAACCGTCAAGTGCGGAAATAGATTGTAGTCTTGAAAGACCATTCCCGTTTTTTGCCGCAGCGCCAGTTTTTGCTTGCGACTGACATTTCTTTCAAAATCAAGATGCAGCTCGTCAAAATCATAGGTTCCGCTGTTAGGCTGCTCTAGTAAATTCAGCGAGCGCAGAATCGTTGACTTGCCTGATCCAGAAGGGCCAACCAAAACCGTTGTCTGTCCAGCCGGAAATTCCAGATCAATGTCTTTTAAAACATGCTTGTCGCCAAACCACTTGTTGATCTTTTCAATTTTCATACATGCCTCCTATTGATCTGGGGTCGTTTTGGCCAGCGTTTTTTCCATCCAGGCCTGTAGTTGAGACAGTACGGTCGTAAACAGTGCATAGATCAGGGCCACAATGATGTACATCAAAAGTGGCTCATAGTTTTCGGCCGTAATCTGCTGCGCCACGGAAAACATTTCGGCAATCGTGATTGAAGCAGCCAACGACGTATCCTTAACCAGACTGATAAACGAGTTGGCCAGTGGCGGTAAGGCAACCCGTAATGCCTGTGGCAAGATGATGCGCCACAGTACCTGCACGCGTGTCATGCCGATTGATTCCGCTGCCTCCCATTGACCCTGGGGAACGGAGGCAATCGCTGCCCGAATCGTTTCAGATGCGTAGGCACCAGTATTAAGCGAAAACGTAATTACGCCGGCCGTGAATGGCTTGAGCTGGATACCATCTGGAAAGGCTCCTGGAATGACCAGGTGCGGCAAGCCGAAGAAAACAATGAACAACTGCACCAATAAAGGCGTCGAGCGAAACAGCCAGACATAGAAGACTGCGATCCCTTTGAGAATCTTAAACGCGCCTTTTTGCCTGGATAGACGAATCAATGCCACCAGCAGTGCGATGATCAAGCCAAAGAAAAACGACACCAGTGCCAACGGAATCGTATATTTAAAGCCAGCTGCCAATAGTTCTGGCAGCGAACCTTGAATCGTATGCCACATATTATTCCTCCTTGAGTCATTATTTTAAAAATGTTGCTACCAGTCTATAAAAAAAGCGCAGTCGGGATTTTCCTGGCTGCGCAAATGCTGGTCCAGTCGCATTCAGTCGATTAACTGAGCAACGACAAAGAGCGGACAGCCTAAGCGCGGTCCGCTGCAACACAGATGGTTGGTCAGTGAATTAAAGTTTGCCATTGCCAATTTCTCCTTTGAAAAAGTTAGTAATTGTATGATAACTTACTAAAAATAAGTTGTCAACCAAAAACAAAAAATAAAACTGACATTGGCAAAAACCGATGTCAGTTTTATTAATTAGTCAAAACTATGCAATGCTTCCATAATCATTTCAATAAAACGCTGTCGATTGATGCCCAGCATAACCTCGGTATTTTGCGGTTTGCTGGTCAGCTGATAGTAGTCGCAGACCGTTTCGCCGCGCGTCAGCTCACCGGTCGTTTCAACGTCAACGTTCATTTTTTCGGTTTGGAACATCTCTGGTTCAATCAACCAGGCAATCGTGCAAGGATCATGCAGCGGCGCGCCTTGAAAGCCCCACTTCGGATTTTCATGATAGCGCTCAAAAAAGCTCAGCAGCCCATAAAATGCCTGGCCAACCGGATTCTTAATCTGTTTTAATGCCTCGATTTCTGGTTTTAGAATCTGTGCCTGGTGCGTAACGTTTAATGGTGCCATCACCAATGGAATCCCGAAATTCATGACGATCTTGGCCGCCTCAGGATCAACAAAAATGTTGAATTCTACGCTGGGCTGCCAGTTCCCCAGTCCCATGGCCCCACCCATGTAGACGATTTGATCAATCTTTGCCTTGGCCAACTCAGGATAAACTCGCAAAAAAAGCGCCGCGTTGGTCATTGGACCCGTAACTACCAGTGTCACCGGCGTTGAACTTTCATTAAGCATTTTGGCGATCAATTCAATAGCCGTTAGATCAACCGGCTGAAAATCCGGCTCAGGCAGCGGATAGCCGTCCAGACCGCTTTCACCATGCACCTCACCAGCAGTTTCCAGTGGCTTGACCAACGGCGTCCGATTCCCGCCAGCAATCGGAATGTCTTCTCGACCTAACAGCTTAAGCATCCGCATGGCGTTATTGAGTGTCTTATCAGGCGTTTGATTGCCAGCTGAGGTAGTAACGGCCAGCAGCTCAATTTTAGGCGAGGCCACCGCCAGCATCATTGCCAAAGCATCATCATGACCAGGATCGCAATCAAGGATGATTTTTTTCGTCATAAATTTTCCTGCCTTTCCATATCCAATAAAGCGTTTTCATCAATAAAACTAGTATAACATTTTACCTAATGACTTCAAATCCCCAATTTAATTTTTAAAATTTGCTTTGAAAGTCAAAGAATCCTTGATTTAACAAGGCTTTTCAACAGTTCGATTTCCCATCAAAATATAATAATTTTTTCGTGTTAAAAGGCTTGATTTTTAGATCTATTCAGCTAAAATACTATCTCGTGAGTAATCGAAAAAAGCATCTTAGCTTTAATAAATTTTAGGAGGCATGAAACGTGACTTTGCGCAGCTTTTTCAAATATCACCACAATCAAAAAATGATCGAACTCCTGGCAGTTGAACTGTCGGAAGTAATCGAGCGGCGGCATTTGGATTCCGTACAAAGCGCGATCGTCTACGTTCAAGATCATGCTTTCTTCCCTAACGACCGCGACTACCAAATCAAGCTGCATATTGACGACTGCATGGCAATGGACATTCTGCCGCTGGTTGAAAAAGAAACGACCACGGTTTGCCAAAGTCTGGCTAAGGCGCGCTGATCAAAACCCGTTACTAAGCAAAATGCTTAGCAGCGGGTTTTATTTATCGATATTCATCGGTAATCGTTTTTCCATCTGATTTAGACCATTATTCGCCAAAAACTGCTATCATAAAAATAAGATCATCTATCGGAGGCAGATCATGACGGAAAACTATATTCGCGACTACATGCGCCTGGCCTATCAAGAAGCCGTCAACGTGCAGCGGCTGTTCGTTGATGCCATGAAGTCAACCGGTGTCAAGGAACGGCTCTGGGCTCATCTGGATGCTTTTCAGCGCAACGTCAATACGATGAATGAATTTATGTACCATACCAGTGAGGTTGAAAATGCCGCACAATATGTCAAATTTTTGGAGCAGGCTAAAGAATTTCGTCAATTAGTCGATGAAAAATTGAAAAAACATGCCTATACCAGAACCGATCGTGATAACATCTATGATGCGGTGATGGCGTTAGACAGTGCCATGCCGCTGATACTTTAAATTCATGTCTCAATCAGCTTAATCGCCGTTGTTCCCCAAAAGCAGCGGCGGTTTTTTGCTTGGAAAAAAATAAAAAGCCCCGCCATTGACAGCGAGACCTGCAGTTTAGAGAGAATCTGAATGGATTGTGAGACCGCTGGAAGCTTTCTCAACGTTAATCAGTCTAGCGACGCATTGTAAAGATTCATTCGGGGTTTGGGTATTGTTTTTGTAAAGTTTTTTAAATTGCTTTTAGACAGATCATTATCAGCTGAGCGTCGGACTAACAGTGTAAATCGCAAATTGACTTTTAAGGCGATTTTCATTAAGATTTACGCAAACAACGGCTGCACTTGGCCGCTGATATTTGATTCTAACCACCTTAACCAAGAAAAGAGTGAGAGAGAATGAAAGTTGCCGTACCAAGCATTATGTCGCAGGCTGGCAAGGATTATCTGACCAGCCGCGGTTTTGAACTGATCGAGACCAAAAGTCAAAGCGCCGCTGCCCTGGTTAAGGAAGCCGCAGATGCAGATGGTATTATTTTGATGACGGAACCATTTCCCAACACCTTAGCCGATCAGCTACCGAAATTAAAAGTCATTGCCCGCCATGGCGTTGGCTATGACAATATTGATCCTGAATTCTGGGCTAAACGAGGCGTTTGGGTAACCATCGCTAAAAATGCCAATGCCTCAACAGTTGCGGAATCAACTCTGGCAGCCATGATGGCAATCTCTAAAAATCTGGTCCCCACCACTGAGCACCTGCGCCAGGGTGACTGGGGATGGACATTTGCTCATCAAGGGTTTGATCTGGCCGGTAAAACGCTGGGAATTGTCGGCTATGGTCGCATCGGCCGCATGATTGCCAAAAAAGCCAGTGCATTTGACATGAAGATTATTGCCTACACGCCATCCAATCGTTCAGACGGAAATGCCGAAATGGTTGATCGAGACACGGTCTTTAAGGAGGCTGACATCATTTCGCTTAACATGCGAGTCACGCCAGAAACTACCAGAAGCGTCGGCCAGCGCGAATTCGACATGATGAAAGATTCGGCCATCCTGCTTAACTTTGGTCGGGCTGCTCTGGTTGATCAAGCGGCAATGCAGACGGCGCTTAAAACCGGTTCGATTGCTGCCGCTGCGGTCGATGTCTTTGATCAAGAACCGCTGCCCAAAGATGATCCCTGGTTCAGCACGCCCAATGTCTTGCTGACGCCGCATTGTGCCGGCAACACCAAGGAATGTATGGATCGCATGGCCGTTGATGCCGCGAGTGAGGTCGTTCGCGTTTTGAATGGCGAAAAACCGCTGTGGAACGTCAATCAGCCAGAGCATTGACTAAATAATTGACGGTCAAAAATTAGCAATCTGCTTACTACCCATAACTAAAAGAAACGCGCTATCGGCTCAACAGTCCGGCAGCGCGTTTTATTTAGCGTGATTTTTTAAACCGAGCAACGACTGGATCTTCAGCGGCTTGGGCAGCAGCAACGTTGGCAGCTTTAAAGTAGACCCGATTGGCATTATTGTACATGACATCGGCCAGCTCGTCATCAGTGAACAGATCGGTGTTCTCCAGCCAAGTAGCCAGTTGATGATAAGTATTAAACGTTGCCGACCATGGTGAGTCAGTCCCCCAGATCAAGCGTTGTGCCCCAACGATCTGCTTGGCCAGTGCGACCGTTTTTTGACAGCGCGGGTAAGGAAAATCAGTCGGCTTCTCCCCATCGATATCTTGGATTGCTGAAATGTCCAGATAGATGTTTTTAAGCGGTGCAAACTGCTGCAAGACGTTTGCCAAGCGTTCCAGATGATCAGCATTGGGAAATGACAAATGACAAACGACAAAATCCATTCTGGGGTAACGCTTGGCCAGATTTACGATGGCTTCGGGCTGATAGCTGGTCTGGGTATCGTCACCATAATCAACGGTTACGACAAATCCCGGATAGTCAGCCAGATAATGCATAATCTGCCCAATGCGTACGTCATCATCCAAGCGGAACGGTTTATGAAAGCCATGCAGGCCGCCTACTTGACTGATCTCAAACTTAATGGCCCGAAAGCCCAGTTCTTCAACGTGCCGCTTAACGATTGCCATCGCTCGCTCAGCAAATGGATCCACGGCAAACGCGCCGATAAAACGATCCGGATAGCGTTTGATGACTTGATAAGTGTAATAGTTTTGATAGCCGTTCAGTGTCCCTTGCAGTAAAACGGCCTTTTCAATATTTTCGACCGCCATGATGGGAAGATATTTTTCCACGCGAAAATCATCATCGCCCCATCCCGCTGGCAGCAGGTGAATAATCTCACCGTCGTCCCAGATCGCATAGCCATTGCCCAATGGATTCAAGCGCCCTTGTCCTTTAGAGCCGGCCATCGCCCGAATCAAGTGAATATGTCCTTCAATTTTTTTCAAAGCAATCCTCTCCTATTAAGAGTGTCTAACGTCGCCTGCCCAATTGTAGCCGTGATAAGCATGGTTCGCTGCTAACAACACGGACTGACAGCTCTCGAATTTAAGAGCGACATTATTGGCAAAGCGGCCGTTTTAAAACGCTCCGCCGCCTGAACCGCCACCAAAGCCACCGGAACTGCCGGCTGAAAAGCCACCCGATCCGCCATTCGCTGAAGATGAGTTACCGGTATCCAGAGCTTTTTCAAAAGTACTTTCAAACGTGCCCGTCCAAGGATCACTGGCAAAAATCCATGGATACGTAATTAAAAGCGTATCATTAAGCTCGGCTTCATCAAACGAAAGCCTTAATTCACGAATAACTTTTTTGGCCAGTCCAAACGCCGTCGCATATGGCAGAATCTGTTCCCATAAAACAATGTCGCCAACTTCTTTGAGCTTGAAGTCGCCAATATCTTTGAGCATGAGAATAAAGCAGTCTAAATCATATTTCATTTTTTGACCCTTTGGCGTATATGGCAGGAGCTGGCGGTAGTATATAATTCCCCAGCCAAAGCCGCCTGCAAATATCAGCCCCACGATTATTTTGAAAATCCAGCCAGCGACGACAAAAATCATCCCAAAAATCAGCAAAAGCTCGCCGATCAGCCAAAAGATGCCAATCTGCTTGAACAGGTCCGCGTCGGCATCATAGTAGCCGGTTTTTCTGGCACTTTCCAGACTGGCTTGCGACCATTGATCAAAGGCTTTCGCGATTTTTTTGGCGTGCTTGCGCTGCCTGCTCCATTTTTTCAGCTGCTGGATCGTAAAGCTTTGGCCGTCCCCGCAATCGTTAAACATGACCTTCAGCAGCTGATTTTCGGCAAGTACGGCCGGTTTTTTGACGGTAAATCGATAGTCGTCGTTTTCAGTCTTGCTGATTGCAATCTTATATTCACCTGCCAGCTGCATCAGATAGCCGCTGAGTACGCGCGCGTCAGGCTGTTGATTTTTATCGATCACGTAGGCCTGTTCAACTGGATATGGCGGAATCTCAAAAGAATGAACCAGTGGCGGCTGCTTGGATCGCTGGGGATGTTTTTTAATCAACCACCAGCCATAAGCTAAGATACTGATGCCGCATATTGTACTGTAGCCGATTTTGAAAAGCTGTCGCCGTCTTTTTTCCTGGGCGCGCTTGGCATTGGCCGCTTTTGCCAGCTGCTGCTCCTGCTTTAGCTCAGCAGCCAGGACCTTTTTGGCGACTCGGTTATCGTTTTGCGGTACGACGGCATTGGCAAACAGCAGGTGGCTTTCAACAAACTGATTGGCCGGCACGCGGTCGACCGTCATCTTAACCTGACCCTGCCGCTTCTTGACTGACGTTTTGCCGTTTAGCGGACCGTGCGTAAAGGCTTTAAGCGAGTCAACGTTTTTAGCCGGCAGCTGAATGGTGATTGAAACGTCATGCAGTGCTTCATCCCAGCCCGTCCCAATGATCTTCCAGTTCAGCTCAGCCGTATCCTGATAACTGGTAATCACGCCATGCAGCCGGTAGTGATAGATAAAGGTTGCTTCCGCGTCGCTGATTTGATGATAGACCTTGAGTTTGAGCCAGTCTGCGCTCTGCGTGGTCTTAACGGTATTATTCTGACCGGATTGGCTGAGCGCCAGGTTAGTCAGCTTACCGTTCTGTTCCACGGCTGCCGAGATCTGATCAGCCTTGCCGATGCCTTGCAGGTCTTGATTATAATAAACGCCATGAAAATCACCGTCAAAATCATAAGTGATCCTTTGCGTCAGATCCGCATCACCGTTTTTTAACACGTCAACGTTCACTTGGTAATGCTTGATGTTAAAGTCGCCATCCGCATGACCCACGACTGGCGCCAGCAAGATCAGCATCAAAGCCAAAAGTCCTAGCAGCCAGGCATTCTGCTTTTTCATTCGCCTGCCCCCGTTTCTTAATGTTTTCTTTAATTTTACCAAATCCGCGCTTTTTAAAATAGCCTCCTGACGAAAACCACCATCAACGGCCTTAGTATCGAGCATCAGATAGGAATAAATATTTTGATACAATTCCCCATAACTGTCTATTTATTCAGATTTCTTGAAACCGCTTGTAAAAAAACGCGCTAAAATAAAGGCAAAATCAGATGAAAGCGATCTTTATCAGTAAGGAGGCTTTAATAATGAGCAGGCAAAAAAATTATGCTGACGCCGCCTCCGATCAAGTCGCGGCGCAAAAAGCTCGGCAAAAACGCGTTGATTATGCAGCAACACATTCGCCAGCCGAGCTTTTCAAACATTTCAACACCAGTCAACAGGGCCTGAACGATTCGCAGGTAGCGCAAAGCCGCAAGCTGTTTGGAGCCAACCACGTGCAGCAGCAGCACCAGCCGTCAATTGGCAAGCGTCTGATCAGCGCTTTTGTTAATCCATTCACGGCAATTCTATTGATTTTGGCAATCGTGTCCACGTTTACCGATATGATTTTTCCTTACTTTTCCTTATTTGGCAGCCGGCCAGAAAACTTCACCTGTGCCACGGTCGTCATTATCGTTACGATGATCATGCTTTCCGGCTTGCTGCGCTTTGTTCAGGAATACCGCAGCGGCAACGCAACGGCCAAGCTGCTGGCAATGATCAAGACAACCTGTACCGTTACGCGCAATGGTCAAGAAAAAGACATTGATCTCAATGACGTCGTGGTCGGCGACATCGTTCATCTCTCAGCCGGCAACATGATTCCCGCTGATCTGAGAATCCTGGAAAACACCGACTTGTTCGTCAATCGTTCCGAGCTGACTGGGGAAAGCCGCCCCGTTGAAAAAAGCGCTGCGGACGAGACGCCTAAAGATCAGATTACCGACTACGAAAACATCGCTCTGATGGGCAGCAACGTCATCTCAGGCAGCGGGCTGGGACTGGTTATTGAAGTCGGCTCAGACACAATGTTTGGCTCAATGGCTGGGGCCGTCGCCAAAGAAAAGGTCACCACCAACTTTACCAAGGGCGTCAATTCCGTCAGCTGGGTTTTGATCCGCTTCATGATGGTCATGGTGCCATTGGTATTCTTGATCAATGGTCTGACCAAGCACGACTGGCTGGAGGCTTTCTTGTTTGGGATCTCAACGGCGGTTGGGCTGACGCCAGAAATGCTGCCAATGATCGTTACTACTTGTCTGGCCAAGGGTGCCATCGCGATGAGCCGCAAAAAAACGATCGTCAAAAATCTTAATTCGATTCAAGATTTTGGGGCCGCTGACATTCTTTGTACTGATAAGACTGGCACGCTGACTCAGGACAAGATCGTCTTGGACTGTTATTGGAATATTGATGGCCAAGCCGATGATCGTGTTTTAAGACATGCCTTTTTAAACAGCTATTTTCAAACTGGTTATAAAAACGTGATGGATAAGGCCATCATTGCCAAAGCCGAGGACACCGAGTCGCATCCCGAACTGCAGGATCTTGAAAACGACTACGTTAAGATCGACGAAATTCCATTTGACTTTAAGCGGCGGCGACTCAGTATCGTCGTCAAGGATCCAAACGGCAAGCGGCAGATGGTAACCAAGGGCGCGGTTGAAGAAATGCTTAGCGTCTGCAGCTATGCCGAAACCAAAACCGGTATCCAGCCGCTCAATGACGCCCTGCAAAAACAAGTTAAGGCCACGGTTGATCGTTTAAACGACAAAGGCTTTCGGGTTCTGATTCTGGCACAGAAAACCGATCCGGCGCCAATTGACGTTTTAAGCGCCAAAGATGAAAAAGACATGGTTTTAATGGGCTACCTGGCATTTTTGGATCCGCCAAAAGAATCAACGGGTCGCGCGCTAAAAGCCTTATTGGAGCATGGCGTCACCACCAAGATTCTGACTGGCGACAACGACAAAGTTACGGCCACCGTCTGCCAAGAAGTTGGGATGTCGGTCGCCCACCTGCTTTTGGGTGAAGAGATAGTCAAGATGTCAGATCAAGAATTAGCCGCGCAAGTCGAACAAACGCAAGTCTTTGCCAAACTGACTCCCGATCAGAAGGCCCGTATCGTCGCTGCCCTGCGCGCTAAAGGCCATACCGTTGCCTACATGGGGGACGGCATTAATGACGCGGAAGCCATGAAAACAGCCGATATCGGAATCTCCGTCGATAATGCCGTTGACGTGGCTAAAGAATCAGCCGACATTATCCTGCTGCAAAAAGACCTGATGATTCTGGAGCGTGGCATCGTGGAAGGGCGCAAGACGTATGCCAACATGATCAAGTACATCAAGATGACGGCTTCTTCCAATTTTGGGAACATTTTTTCCGTTTTGATTGCTGCCGCACTGCTGCCATTCTTACCGATGAAGAGTATTCATCTGCTGCTGCTCAATCTGATCTATGACTGCTGCTGTACCGCCATTCCTTGGGACAACGTCGATGCTGACTATCTCAAGGTACCGCGCGAATGGGATGCTTCTTCGATTGGCAGCTTTATGATCTGGATGGGGCCAACCAGCTCAGTCTTTGATTTGACAACCTACCTGTTTATGTACTTTATTTTCTGTCCATTATTCGTTTCCCATGGCATTCTTTACCCCGATCTGCCGGCGCATTTCTCCGGTGCCGTATTAGCGGCCATGCAGCTTAAATACGTCGGCATGTTCCAGGCAGGCTGGTTTGTCGAGTCAATGTGGAGTCAGACGATGGTAATTCATATGATCAGAACTCCTAAGATCCCCTTCATTCAAAGCCGTGCCTCTGCTGAACTGATTCTGCTCTCAACGATCGGTATTGCCCTGGCAACCTTGATTCCATTCACCGCGGTTGGCCGGGCAATCGGCTTTGTCGCCTTGCCAGGCAGCTACTTCTGGTACTTGATCCCCTGCGTAATCTGCTACATGCTTTTAGCCACCAGCATCAAGAAAGCCTACATTCGTCACTTTGGCGAGCTGCTTTAAGGATGGTGATCATCATGATGACTTTATTAACTGCTTTTCATCCGGCTCATGCTTTTTGGATCGGGCTGCTGATCGTCTTGGCAATCATTGCGTTGATGAACCTGATCTGTTGGCTGCTGCCGCCTAAAAAACGGCCATCAAAGCACCCAACTCAAAGCCATTCCAAATTAAAACAGAACTAAGCAAAACCGCACTGACTGGATGAGTCGGTGCGGTTCTTTGCTTGACTTTTATTTAGCGAGCAGCTTGGGCTTTTCGCTGTTTAATGGCTTCATTAATAGCGGCCACGTTCATCTGCTGTCTTAGACTGTGGAGATCGATTCGGTTATATTCACAGTAGCGCCGCCAGTTTTGCCGTGGCACGCTCCATGACCGCCCCGTTTTGGGATCACGAATTGAGACACGAATGCCGCAAGCCAGGGCCAATACCAATAAAACGGCTGCCAGAGCAAACTGCATGAACAGTGCAAACGCTAAGGCCAGCATCAAAAAGAGAAACTGACCAACCGGAATCAAGCGCTCAAACGGCCGGTCGTATTCCATCGTAGCATCGCTTTGCAGCGGCAGCTTATTCTTATTCATAAGATCCATCCCCTAAGCTTTATTTATACTCTAATTATAGCTCAGGATCTGATATTTGTACGGATGAATATACTAAATATCGTTTTATTTATCTGTCAACCGTCGTCGTGATCGGCATTCAACCAAGGTTAAAGGCAGCCAGCTCTTAAACGTCTTTTTCAGCAACCGCGTACCAATTGCCCTCTGGATCGGCAAAATTGAACGTCTGCTGACTGCCCACCAAAACGATCTCATTAACGGTCGCGCCCATCTGCAGCAGTCTGGCATGTGCCGACGCCAGATCGTCAACATAAAACATAATTGAAGGCGAGTTCAGCGCAACTTCCGGCGAGTATTTCTGAATAAAATTGCGACTGTAAAACTGGAGACTGGCTTCAGGAAGAACCGGTACCGTAATCGTCTTTGAACCATCGATCATCGTTTCTTCACTGATTCGTGGCGTCCCAGCTGCCTGCTCAAAAAAAGCGGCTACTTTCTCAACATCATCAACATAGATCATTAGATTCATTGACTGTAACATAAAAAAACTCCTTATCAACTATTGTTTGGCTTGCCGTTTCTTGATCTGCGCCGCAACCGCCTCCGCTCGGCTCTGCTCACGCCACCGTTTCCAGTCAATGTTATTATAGCGACAGTATTGGTGCCATTTTTTGCGCGCTACGACCCATGACTGACCGGTTTTAGGATCACGGATGCCGACTTTTTGATAAAACAGCAGACCGCCCAGCAACACTGCCAGTGCCAGCCCAAATCGATAGAACAGGCACAGGATGATCACGCTGATTAAAATGATAAACTCAACGCCCGAAAATGCCCGTACGTAGACATGATCGTACTCACTGGGATTTTGACTCAGATTTTGCAATGGTTCAGCCGGCTTTTGGTCAAGACTGATTGGCAATTCGGTTGTGCTTTTATTAATCGTTTTTCGCATGATTTTCCCCCAAAACTTTATCTGCCTAATAAGGTTATTATATCGCAAATCTTTGATAGCGCCTACAGGTTCAATTTGTTGAGCTGCTCATCTGAAAAAGATAGAATCTAAATATGCTTAAACAATCTATATGAGGTGAAAAAATGGCTGACATATTAACACTGCATCAAATCAGCTTGACCATGCAGGGAAAAACGCTTTTAAAAAATATCAATCTAAGCGTACCCAAAGGAGCCTATATCACATTAGCCGGGCCTTCTGGAGCTGGCAAGAGCACGATTCTAAAAATCTGTGCGCGTCTTTTATCCCCCAGCAGCGGTGAGCTTTTATATCAAGGAAAAAATGCCTTTCAGATGCCGCCCCAGGAATATCGCCGCCACGTCTCCTATTGTTTTCAACAGCCCGTCTTGTTTGGTGAGACGGTCAGCGACAATCTTGATTTCCCATTTCAGATTCGCAATCAGGATCCTGATCGAAACCGACAGCAGGAACTTTTAGATCAGGTGAATCTGCCTAAAGACTACCTGACCAAAAGCATCGCCAGTCTATCGGGCGGCGAGAAGCAGCGTGTGGCCTTGATTCGTAATCTGATGTTTAAACCAGCGATTCTGCTGCTGGATGAGGTAACGACCGGTCTGGACGCGCAAAACAAGCAGATCGTCCATCAGTTGATTGCCGATTATCGTCAAACTGGCACGATTTTGGCCATTACCCATGATCCCGATGAACTGGCCCAGGCTGAAAAAATCATTACCGTTAAAGGAGGCCAAATCAATGAATAGCGTTCACGTCAATAACATCAGCCTGGTCTATGCCGCCGGACTGGTACTGATTGCTCTGTTTATCTCATATCGTCAAAAACTGGGACTGAACCGTGACATGATTATCAGCGTCGTCCGGGCAATCATTCAGCTAACGATTGTCGGCTATCTTCTCAAGTACATTTTCGCGCTCAATAACGTTCTGGTTACCGGGGCCATGGTGCTCATCATCATCTTTAACGCGGCTCATAACGCGGCCGGACGCGGCAGTGGCATTCCTAAGCTGTTTTGGCCATCCTTTTTGGCAATCTTGATCAGTACCGGCATTACGATGGGCGGTCTAGTTTGGTCTGGAGCTATCAAGTTTATCCCTTCTCAGATCGTGCCGATTGCCGGAATGATTGCCTCCAATTCAATGGTTGCCATTGGTCTTTGCTACCGACAGATGAAAACCAAATTTCATGACATGCATCAAGCGGTTGAGGAACGACTTGCCCTTGGCGCGACTGCCTTTCAAGCTTGCGGCGACATTGTGAGAGCCTGCATTAAAACCGGCATGCAGCCAACGATCGATTCTGCCAAAACCTATGGCATCGTCAGTCTGCCAGGGATGATGTCAGGCTTGATCTTTGCCGGCGTGGATCCGGTATACGCGATCAAATATCAGATCATGGTCGTTTTCATGCTGCTTTCGGCTACCAGTCTGGGATCGGTATGCTCATGCTACATCGCCTACCGTCGCTTCTTCTCAGACGATCTGCAACTGATTGACCGTTTGGCAAAAGAAAATCAAAAATAGCCAAAAAAGTCATACTAAATTAGAAATATTATTGAGACTAAGGCTTAAAAACAGGGTATCCCGCTGCTTGGCGAGGTGCCCTCTTTTATTGTCGTAGTGCTTTTATCTGCCAATCAGCTCATCATCTACTGAAGACACGCTATTGACAGCAGATGATTCGACGCGCTGGCAATGACTAATCTCACAATTGCGGCTACTATACAAAAAGTCCTGCATATTAACATATGACAAAACCATCATTACCTACTTCCGGTTCAAAATCAGTCTAGAGCAGGTAATTTCCGCCCCCAAACTGACCAAGATTTGATTTGCTTCACAATTGACACACCCGCATACCCACGGAAGCATAATTGTCTGGTAGAAAAACACGCTCGCATGCCCGCGATAGGACGAACCAATCAACTTTTCTGAAACGGCTGCTTTAAATGTCACAGATCAAGCCATTAACGCCAATCACCAGCATTACTAATTGCGATTGCCAATGAAAAATCCCAGTTTGATAAATCAGGTCGTTTCGCCCGGTAATAATTGGCATTCTATTTAATAGCAATTGCTGATCGATTTGGATAATTCTTTTAGTTAAGGTAAATTCATACTGCAATATTGAAATACAGCATCACCAAAATTTAAGCATAAAAAAACTGAGCAGCCGATGAATCTCCCAACTCATCGTATGCTCAGTTGATATGCAGTCAAATGGATCTGGCATGATTGCTGTTTTATTAAGCATTTAAGCCAGATTCAGCAGTGATTTCCAGCTGAATCGTACTTTAACTCCCAATCTATCATAACGACTTTTCGCTTTGCCTACGCTTATCCCTAGTCCAGACGTCATGCTTTGGCGGAGTCGACCAGCTCGGAATACCGAACCAGTTGAACATCGTGTCGCTCAATCATTTCAATTGCCTGGCCACTGGTTGCCATTTCAACATCCAGCGTTCTTGGGTAAACCAGATGTGAATGCTGCAGAATAAACTGATCCAAAAAACCAGGGTGCAAAATCAGTTCAGGGATCACATGTGGACGCTTATCAGCTGCCGAAAGCACGTGCGCCAGCGTTGCCACTGGATCATAGTCCAAACTGAAATCTTCCATAAACGGCGTCAGTTTCTGGCCTTGAAATTCAACCTCATGCTCAACGTCAAAGCTTAAATATGGAATCTGATGCTCACTGGCCACGTCACGCAGCGCTCGAATAAAATTAAGGCTTAGTACCGTGTGACCTGCCAGATAGTCCGGCTCACGCTTGGTCATTTCCACGAAACATTCGTATTGAGCCTCGACTTCTCTGACCGCGTCTTCGTAATCAACAATATCTTTTCCCTGTTCAAAAGCATCGTGATAGACCTGCGAACGCTTAAAGCTCCCATCTTCCTGCACCAGACTCGATACCAGTTTTGGATCGCTCAACGGTTTCCCCGCACAGATTACGACATGGAGGCCAACATCAGTGTCTGGTTCGTTTTTTAACAGCTCCCAGCCATGCTCGCTGAATGGTAGATTGACCATCAGCGAGACGTTATTAACGATGCCACGATGCGTTGCCTCATAGATTCCGTAGTTGACGGCACATGAGTATCCTAGATCGTCAGCACGAACAATTATCTTTTTCATTCAACGTTTCCTCCGTCCTTTAAACCTTTTCAACCTTTCTAATGAGTAATAATATCATTATTGGATTAGCGAAAAAACAAAAATACTCCAGCATTTCAATTTACTGGAGTATTTTTACGAAACATTTTGTTTATTTATTCAAGAATTGCCTTTAAGGCCAGCGCAAAGTTGCCGATCGTCGCTGAGCCATTGTTCTTCGCCAGCGGCATCGTGATGTAGTCCTTTAGATCCCCGACTTCAACATAATTGTCCAGCAGCTTGGCAAATTCATCCCGCACTTTTGCCAAAAACGGCTCACTGACTACGCCGCCGCCAAAAATGATCTTCCCTGGCCGCATCATCAAGGTCGTGTCGAGGGCAGCCTGCGCAACATAATAGGCCATAATATCCCAGACATGATCATCAAGCGGCACGTCTTGACCCTTCTTTCCCGTCCGTGCCTCAAAAGTCGGCCCGCTGACCAGACCTTCCAGACAGTCGCCATGAAACGGACAGATGCCTGGAAAATCAAGATCATCTGGATGCCGCTTTACGCGAATGTGTCCCATTTCCGGGTGTCCCAGATCGCCAAGAAAATGACCATCCACAACCGCGCCGCCACCAACACCGGTTCCAATCGTAAAGTAGACTAAAGAGCGCAGCCGCTGGTTGAACAGCGTTGATAAGACGTATTCGCCATATGCCGACCCGTTAACGTCAGTCGTCCAGGCAATCGGTACGTTAATGGCTTTTTTCAGTGTCCCGACAAAATCAGTATCAGCCCAGCCTGGTTTGGGCGTGTTGGTAATGTAGCCGTACTTTGGCGAGTTGCGCCGAATCTCGATTGGGCCAAACGAAGCAATCGAAATCGCCTGCAGATCGTTAAATTGCTTAAAGTAGTCAATGCATTTTTGCAAGGTTTCTGCGGGTGTCGTCGTTGGAAACTTGGTACTGTCCATGATGCGATAGTCTTCGTTCCCTACTGCACATACAAACTTTGTCCCACCGGCCTCAATGCTTCCTAACAACATAAATGTCACCTCTGAATCCTTATTTGAGCGTCATTTTAAAACGCTTTCATTTCTCTACAGCTATAATGTTAACGCTTACCAGTAGGACTGTCAACCGGTTGTCAGTAATTATTTCATCGGTCGACAGCAAATATCCGCTCCCGAATGGCTTTTATTCATGAAAACGTGTAACATGAAGATTAAGCAATTTTACGAATAATGGAGGAATGCCTAATATGGAAGCCAATCATCGGCCTAAATTAGAAGACGTAGCTGCCGCGGCCGGCGTTTCCAAGACCACTGTCTCGCGCGTCTTGAATCATCGCGGCTACCTAAGCGAAAAAACAATTGCCAAGGTCCAAAAAGCAATGCAGGAACTTGATTATCGCCCCAACATCATCGCTCGCCAGCTGTATAAGCAGCGGACGGATCTGGTCGGCATGATCTTTCCTACCGTTGACAACCCATTTTTCAGTCAGCTGGAAGCCGAGATGGAACGTCAGCTTTATCGCAATGGCTATAAGGTTTTGATCGGCAACAGCCAAAACGACCCGGCCAAAGAAGAAAACTATCTCCAGCAGCTGTTGACGCACCAAGTCGATGGTTTGATCGTCGGAACGCAAAATCGTGGTCTAATCGGCTATCAGCATGCCAATCTGCCAGTCGTGGCCATTGATCAGGTCGTCGGCAAAAATATTCCGGTGGTTTCTTCAGACAACTACCAGGGTGGACTGCTGGCAACCCAGCGCCTGTTGGATGACGGTTGTCGCCATATCATCCACACCAACGGCCCGCTCGGATTGGACACGCCAACGCAAAAACGGCGCGAGGCCTATGAGCATCTGATGACCAAAAACAATCTGCCGGCCATTACCTACCATTTGGACTTTAACATCAGTACCATTGATAAAGAGCGGGTTTTCCGCCGCATCTTTGAAGAACACCCCGAAGTCGATGGTATTTTTGCTGCCAACGATACCGATGCCAGCACGATCATCAATCTGGCCAGCGAATATGGCAAGCGAATCCCAGAAGACCTCAAGATTGTCGGCTATGACGGAAGCAACGTTACCCGCCTGCTTTTGCCGGGACTGACTACGATTCAGCAGCCCATTGATGAAATGGCTGATCTGGCAGTGCAGCTGCTGCAGGCACGCATCAACGGCCAAAATGTTAAATCCGTCGTTCTGCCCGTCACTATCTGGAATGGCAAGACGGCTTAGTTTTTTTGGTCATAACGGCAGCTGACCAGCTTCTTTAAAATAAAATGAGTAAATAATTAGACAAAATTGGTTTTTTCGTTATAATATCTCCGAACATCCATTTATCGATATGGGGGAAGCATTATGAGCAAGTTAAGTCAAATCATCGCCGAAAATGAGCTAAGCAGCCTATTGACAAAAAACTACATGGGACTAGAGCTTGAGGAACACCGCTTGCTAAAGGACGGTCGCATCAGCCGCTACCCATACCCAGCCGAATTTTTGTCACGCCGGCATAATCCGTATCTAAAAACCGATTTTGCCGACAACATGCTGGAGATTTCCGGTACGCCAACGCTGGGTACCGATGCCAATCTGGCCAATCTTGAAATGCTCCAACAGCTGGTGACCGATCATCTGCAGGCTGACGAGATCATCTGGCCGCTAAGCATCGCGCCTGCTTTTTCAAAAGATGATTTAGACTTTGCCGGTTCATTCAACACTCGCTTTTGGATGGCCGAATATCACGACTATCTGCAGCAAAAATATGGCACGGCTCGGGAGATCTTTACCGGCGTCCATGTCAACTACAGCATCAATCAAACCCTGGTGCAATCACTGTGGGACTTCGGTTTTAATGAGGACTTCGCCACGCTGGCCGACTTTAAGAATGCTTTAAACTTCAAGCTGGCCCAGAGTTTTGTATTGTGGCGCTGGCTGTTTACCTACTTTTTTGGGGCCAGTCCAATTGCCGGCAATCTGCCAAGCAATCTACCGCGTGATCTGCGTTTTCCGGTTCGCAGTCTTCGCAGCAGCTCATATGGCTATGCCAACCAAAAAGGCGAGGAGATAACCTATGACTCATTTGAAGAACAGCTTGCTCAGCTCAAGGAACGGATTGATCAGCATCAGTTCTTCTCGATGCACGAATTTTATGGTCCCGTTCGCTTAAAAGGTCGTGGCGACAGTCTGGCCGACCTGCAGAAAAACGGTACCGAACGGCTGGAATTTCGTTCGTTCGACCTGGATCCATTTGCGCCGGCACGGGTCAGCCCAGCCGCATTAAACTTCTTGGAATTATTCTTGATCAATGCTCTGCTGCAGCCGCTTCCTGAAAAACCAGCGGAACAGCTAAAACTGGCTGTCCAACGCAATGAGCAGATTGCCCTGCAGCACCCGGCCGAAGTCTTTGCCTGGGTCAAGCCGCTTGCTGCCCCACTGATTAAACAGCTGCGCGCTACTACTGCCCAGCTGGACTTGCCAGATAAATATGCCAAGAGCCTGGACCTGGCTGAACAGCGCTTGGAAAATCCCAAATTGACGCTGAGTGGCCAATTGCTCGATCACATCAGTCCTCAAGGCGATCTTTTGGAATTTGGGCTCACAACCGCTTTGGCAGATCGCAAGCGCATTGCTGAATATACCGAGACATTAGCGGCGTTGAAAGGCAAATGCTCTGCCAGTCTGCAATCGCTCATTCGCCAAGCCGTGGAGCTGGGGATCAAGGTGCGGCTTGATCAGCGTCATTTGCATCTGCAGCTTAAAGAACATGAGGAGATTTTCCCAATCCACGTAACGTTTGACTACCAGATCGGGCCGCGCGAGTATCTGCTCTCGCTTTTTCCCGAAGTTTTAAAAATAAATAATGATCAACAATAACCAAAAAGACTGACCAGCATTTTGCCGATCAGTCTTTTTTGAAATCGAATTATCTGGCTAGGCAGCCTTTTGAGTACTCCAACAAGCAGCAACGCGTCGGGCGGCTTCTTTAGTTGAAAGCTCAGCCGCATCAATCACGCGATCATGTCCAAAGCTTTCTTCCAGCATCGCCTCAAACGCTTTGTCCGCGGCTTTTTGATCTTTCAATACGACAACGAATGCTCCAGTTTCCTGCAGCATCTTCAGGTTTTCATAGCGAGTGAGAACATGGCTTGGCGCGGTTAAAACGACATTTCGTTCCGCCAGCTTGGCACCGAAAACGTCATGTTCGATTTGACGGAGGTTTTCTTCACCACGGCTCATCGTTAGTTCGTCCATCGTCTGCCCGCTTAGATTGACGATTTCCTGGTTCAGATCCGTAACGGGACGATGCAGAAACTCGCTAATCAGTCGGCTGACACCTGCTTGGTTATCTTCCATGAAATTTACAACGACTAAATCCATAATGAATGCCTCCATTCCTCTAATATTTTTCTAATTGAATTGCCATTATATTAATTTAGTCGCCTTAAAATGTCAATCATTTAAAACTAATATTTGTAAAATTAAACAAACAATAATTATTGAGCATCAGCCCTTGATCAACGATTAATAAAATTAAGCAGGGTGCTTTAGCCGACTCAAGCTGTTAATCCGCAATATGTTCCAGCCGATCGCTCGGACTTAATCTGCTTTGTTTTTTTCTTTGACAAATCGTTTATCAATTCGGCACACGACTTTAACATTAAAGATTATTAAGTAAAATCCCATTTGCAAATGTTTTCATCACATTTTTCAATTCGTTTTATTTATTCGATGCAACTCGTGATATGATAATATTAGTCGTTTTATAGATAAATTCAGGAGGGAATCGTTAAAATGAAAGTGCTAATGTATGGTACGCACCCATATGAAAAGCCCTACGCTGAAAAATGGGCCCAACAGACGCAAACCGAACTCAAGATGGTTGATGAGCCGCTCAATGACGAAACGGTTGATCTGGCAAAAGGCTTCGACGCCATCACGGTTCTGCAGACTGCTTCAATGGGCAGTACCGCGGTTTACGAAAAACTGGCCAGCTTCGGCATCAAGCAGATCAGCTGCCGCATGGTCGGCGTCGACATGGTGGATCTGGATGCCGCCAAGGCCAACCATCTGACCGTTACCAACGTTGCCAGCTATTCGCCACGTGCAATTGCCGAGATGGGAGTCGCCCAGGCAATGTATCTGCTGCGCCGCATTGGGATTTTTGATGCCCGCATGAATCAAAACCACGATTTCAGCTGGAACGAAACGCTCATCAGCAATGAAATCTACAACTGCACGGTCGGCTTGATTGGTGCCGGCCACATCGGTACGGCTACGGCGCAGATCTACAAAGCCTTAGGAGCCCGCGTTCTGGTCAATGACATCGCCTATGACCCTGCCCTGGAACCATTTGCCGAATACGTTGATCGGGAAACCATCTTCAAGGAAGCCGACATTATCTCCCTGCATACGCCACTATTGCCAAGCACGCGGGGTATGATTGGCGAAAAAGAACTAAAGAAGATGAAAAAGACTGCCTACCTGATCAACATGGCGCGGGGTGCTTTAATCGACACATCTGCTTTGATCAAGGCTCTAAAAGATGGCGAGATTGCCGGTGCCGGTCTGGATACGCTGGCTGACGAAACGACTTTCTTTGGTCAAACCAACGTGGCCGAAAAAGACGTTCCTGCCGACTACAAAGAGCTGGCAGCCATGCCAAACGTGGTCATTACTCCTCACGTCGCTTTCTTTACTCAGACCGCGGCTCGCAATATGGTGCAGATTGCCTCCAATGATGCCATTACAATTGCCAATGGCGGCCGCTCCCGCAACGAGATTCGCTACTAAAGGTCGTTAATTCAAAACGCTGCTTGTCAGAGACGTCTGGCAGGCAGCGTTTTATTATTGTAAATCGTCGGACGGCTACGTAAGAACTAGGCAGTGATTTAATCATTATGAAAACAAAAATGCCAGTGACTGAAAAGCCACTGGCGTTTTTTCGTACGCGATCTTAAAGATTATGCGCAGTTTTAATGAAGAATTAAAATCTGATAAGATGGACTCTTAATGCTTACAGGATTGCGGTTCTAAGCGAATCTTTTCCGTTAAGAATGCTTTGTTTCTTATCAACTTTTAATTTACGATTATTATAATAGTCCCTGTTCAAGATAATGTCAACCTTATTTTTTAAATTTGCGAATTTATTTTCAAATTTAAAATCAGTCAAATTATTACGTTATTTTTTAAATTTTTAAAAACATTTGATTTTAGCAAGAATAATCAACCTTAATCAAATCTAAATGTTCGGCTTTCGATTTACTGTTCGGTGTCTTGCTGACCGTCCCTTTCATCAAAAGCAACTTTTGCCAACTAGGCTTTTGATTAAGAATTGATGAGTTCAACCAAAAGCTGACCATACTGACTGGTGGAAAGCGCTGCAGGTGCCGGTACTAGATCCGATGTGGCCTTCTGCATGGCAATAGCCTGCGCGACTGCTTTTCTGATCATTTCGGCTGCTTTCCCCCATCCCAGATACTCCATCATCATGGCACCTGATAAGATCAGCGACGTTGGATTGGCGCAGTTTTTTCCGGCTAGCTGCGGTGCCGTACCATGTGTAGCCTCAAAAATCGCGCAGCCAGTCTGGAAGTTAATGTTGCTGCCCGGCGCAATTCCCAAGCCGCCCACTTGCGCCGCCAATGCATCAGATAGATAGTCGCCGTTGAGGTTCATCGTGGCAACAACATCAAAGTGCTCTGGAAATAACAATGCCTGCTGAAAGAAATTGTCGCAGATGATGTCATTGACGATCAGCATTCCTTGTGCCTGGGCTTGTTGGAGGACCTGTTGCGCCACCGCTTCTCCCTGCTCTTTTTTTATTTTCTCAAGTCGCGGCATCGGCAAGACTCGGTTGGCATATTTTTGCTCAATCAGCTGATATCCCCATTTTTTAAAGCCACCCTCTGTTTCTTTCATAATATTGCCTTTATGCACCAAGGTTAGATAATGACGATGATTTTTCAGCGCGTAGTCAACTGCTGATTGAATCAGCCGCTGTGAGCCTTCTTTTGAGATCGGCTTGATGCCAAACGCGGCCGTATCGGGAAAACGTACGCGCTGCAGCTGATCGGTTTCTTGCAGCCACTTTTTTAGAGACTGAGCGGCCTTGGAATCAGCTGATGCCTCAATCCCAGCGTAGATGTCTTCCGTATTTTCTCTAAACAGATCGATGCAAACGCGCTCCGGATGCCTAACTGGCGACGGCACCCCTGCAAAATAGCGAATTGGCCGCCAACAGGCATACAGATCAAGTGTTTGTCGCAGGGCAACGTTGATTGAGCGATGACCAGTACCAACCGGCGTCGTCATGGGGCCTTTAATTGCAACCAGATGCCGTTTTAATTCCATAATGGTTTGCTGCGGCAGCCATTCATCAACCAGCTCATGCGCTCGTTCGCCAGCTAAAAGCGGCAGCCAGTCAATCTTACGCCGTCCTTGATAGGCGCGTTTAACGGCTGCATCCAGCACTGGCTGCGTGGCCTGCCAAATTTCTGGACCAATTCCATCACCCTGCAGGTAGGGAATTTGCGGATTGTCAGGAACCTGCAGCTGCCCATTTTTCATTTCAATTAATTCACTCAAAGCAATCACTCCTTTTTGCTGATAAGCTATTTTATCAGAATCGGTCGTTAGCTATTTTAATTAAAATATACTGAGTTTCCATTCAAGCTTAACACAAAAAAGCACGCCGCTTCTTTGTGAAACAGGCGTGCTTAAGGTTAAGAGTATGGTACGTTTTGTCTAATTCTAGGAACTTTCTTGACTTGCCTCGGAAGCAGCAAAACGAGCAGATTTCAAATCGGTACCTTGCCAATTACAATCCAATTAAAGAGTCGCCCCGACCCCTCAAGACGACTCAAAAATAGGCGAGGAATCACACGAAACGGATCTTAATTGACGCAATGGATCAATTTGAGGTGTTTTTCTGTTTCCATGGTTAAGACTAACGGATCATTGTAAAGAATTTATTGCAGCGCTGTTTCTCTATTGTAAATTTTTAAATTAATCATACTCAATTTGACTATTCGCTGATTTTAAAACGTCCAACCAAATGCTAGGCCAACGCCAGCACGAATGCCGACAGCGTAACCAAAGAAAATGCCGTACTCCAGAATTGAGTTGAGGCCAGCTCTTTTTCATTGACGCCAAAGCGGATGGCTAAAGTCGATGGCATCGTTGCTGTTGGGATCGCCAATGCAATCACGACCAGGCGTCTTAAAACGGCCGGCGTTCCCGCGATCCACATAATCAGCAAGACAATCAGCGGAAAGACGATATTTTTCAACAATACGGTTCCTAAAATCGTTTGATTGAACGATAGATGCCGCGTGCCTAAAACGATGCCAGCCGCAAAAATCGCGACCCCGCCTGCGCCTTTGCCAAGCAGATCAAACGTGCTGGTCAGCTGACTTGGCATCTGAGTTCCGCATAACGTCAAGAAGAATCCTAAAACAGCTGCGATCACCAACGGCTTTTTAAACGTAGCTGCCAGCCGTTTCCAGGGTGAGCGGTCACTGCTCAAGGCATCAAAGGCAATCGGCAGCATAATGATATTGACCGTCAATGAACAGATACCAATCGTAATCGCGCTGTTGCTGGTACTGAACAATAATGGCAAAACGGCCGAGCCAATAAATGGTACCGATGGATTGGCAACCGACATGGCTCTAAGCGTGGCCAGCTGCCTTGAATTATGCAGACCAAACCGATAGATCAGGATCATAATCAAATAGCAGCCAGTCATCGAAAGCATCAGCCAGCCCATCAGCGGCACGTTGGCAATCAAAATCTTGCGCGAGGTGCTCCATAGCCCGCCAAACACGTGCAGCGGCAGCATGAAGGTCAAAACCAGCTTAACGAATTTTTTGCTGTCCTGGTCATTAAAAATACCACGTCTGGCTGCCAGATAGCCCAGACCAATCGTAACGAAAATGGGAATCAAAGCAAAGATCAGCGTACTTAACATAATTATCAAACCCCCTCATCTTTAGTTGGTGCTGATAATCATAACGCAGATCAGCCGGTTTTTAATAATATTCTAAGAATTGCTTGATATCTTAATCAATAATGGTCTACACCATTAACTTTTATGTTTTTAGACCGCGCTGCTTTCTATAAATTAATCTGTAAAAGCATTTGCAAATTTAAAATTAGTATTTTGATAGGCCGTATTTACTTTAATAAGTGATTGACAGTTTGGCAATTCGTTTCAGCAGATAGTCGCCTATTTCCTGCTTTTCGCATTTTTCAATAAAAAAACCGCCCATAAAGAGACGGTTTTCGTTAATCACATCTAGTCAACTGAACTCAATGCGTCAAGCATGTCAACGCTTCTGATCTTGCGGTGCATGGCCATTGCCACCCCAGCTGTAATAACCGCCGGAATCAGTGCCGAAACGATAAAGTTGGTCAGCGTCATCGTTGGATCAAACATCGCGTTGGCAGGCGGCAGACTTAAGATGATAAAGCGATGCAGACCGATCCCGACCAGATAGCCCAGCAAGATGCCAATCACGGATAAAATGACCGTTTCGCGATAGATATAGAGTGTTACTTCTTGATCATAGAAGCCGAGCACCTTGATCGTGGACAGCTCGCGCATCCGTTCTTCAATATTGATATTGGACAGGTTGTAGATGACCACGAGTGCCAGCAGGGCTGCTAAACCGATCAAGATAATCATGACCCGGTTTAGACTGCCCATAATGTTGTCAATCGTCCGCTGATTATTAACGTTTTGATTGATTCCTTTCACGGCGCCGGTTGCCATTAGGCGTTGCGACTCCGGCTGCAGCTTAGCGCCTTTTTAAGCGTTATTAATTGCGCATTGGTCTGGTATGACTGATGGAAAATCTTTTGGTATGCCTGTGGACTCATCAGGACATAGTGGCCGATATACATCTCCATGATACCGGCAACCTTCATCGTCCGCCATTTTCCACTCGCGTCCTTAAGCTTGATTGAGCTGCCCTTTTTGACGTTGAGCAGCCGCGCCAGCTTTTCGGAGATTATCACGCCATCTTGCGGCAGCTTAAGCGATTTTTTAGTCTGCCGGTTCTTGACCGCGAAATACTGCTTAAAGTTTTTTTCATTGTTCGGAACGATTAAAGAGATCGACTGTGTGGCATCATCATCACCGGCCTTCTTGGTCAGCTGCTCAAAATAGATACCGGTATGTCCCTTCACTGCTTTGCCGTTCAACTCATCTTTCAGTTGTCGCTGCTGTTTGGCAGAGCTGTTCGAATCTTGAACGGCGATCAGATCGTACTTGATGATCCGGCTGTATTCAATGTTGCTGATGCCACTGAGCGAGTCGCGAATACCAAAGCCCATTACCAAAAGTCCCGTACAGCCCGCAACGCCAAAGATCGTCATCAGCGCCCGACTCTTATACCGAAAGAGATTGCGCATCGTTACCTTATAGTTGAAGCTGAGCCGATTCCACAGCCAATGCCAACGCTCCAATAAGATGCGTGATCCTCCCTTAGGCGGCTTAGGCAGCAGCAATGCGGCCGGTTTGGCTTGCAAGTCACGATGCAATGCCCACAGCGCGGCTCCCGTCGTACAGAGAATGGCAATCAGCCAGGTCGTTAAAAGCAGTGCCCAAGAGAAGTGGATCTGAAAGCCGCTGAGCGTAGAGTTGGCAGCATAGGCCTTAAAGATGATCTTTGGCAGTACCATAAAACCACCCCAAGCTCCCAGCGCCACCCCAGCTGAACTGGCCAGCAGACTAAACAGCGCAAACTTTTTGGCCACATCGGCATTTGAATATCCTAAGGCCTTGAGCGTGCCAATCTGGATCCGCTCTTCTTCCACAAACCGCGTCATCGTCGTCAGACTGACCAGGGCCGCGATTGCAAACAACAGCACCGGAAAGACGTTTGCCAGGATATCGACTCGTTCAGCGTTGGAACGGTAAATGGTATAGCCGGGATTTTCCGTTCGATCACTCAGCGTATAGGTTGGCGTGCCCAGCTGCTTGAGCTTGGCCTGCTGTTTTTTTAGAGCAGCAGCCTGCTGAATAAGAGCCGAATTGCCTGCTGCATTCGTCTGCTGAAATACAGCGGCCTGCTGCGTTGCCTGGGTAAGCTGCTGTTGAGCGGTCTTCAGCTGACGTTCCAGTTTTTGCTGCTTGGTTTTGCCATGCCAATTCAAGGCCTTCTTTAACTGCTGCTGCTGTTTTTCAACATAATTGGTATAGCGCGAGGAATAGGGATTCATTTTCGCCGTCTGGTTATACGTGACCCGTGCGATTGCATAGGCAGTACCGGTCTTGAAAGCTGATTTTTTAACGACGGCCACCCCGCTCAATTGGCCGGTACCTACCGTTGTCTGACCAATGTCGCTGCGATCCAGATACTCGCTGGAACGCGCAAAGCCGACGATCTTAAACTGACGATGCTTCAACGAGCCTGCTTGCTTGAGCGTGATCCACTGGCCAATATGATACTTGCCCTTCAGCAGGTAGCTGACGGCAATCTCATCATCATGATGCGGCAGATGTCCACTGACCGTCTGCCAGCTTGAGACGCCATTAGTTTGGGAAAAGATTCGCAGCGCTCGGTTCGTCTGATCAATCGTACTGTCCTGCAGATAGCCAAAATCAACCTGCTTGACGCTCTTTTGCTGTCGAATAATCTGACGGTCGCGGCTGTCCAGGCCATAGTTCGACGTAATCGTAGTATCGGCCAGATGATGCTGGGCAAAAAAGCTGGTTGCCGTCTGCCGCATATCCGGTCCCGTAATTTTTAAACCAATCAAGGCAAACGCGCTTACGGCCATTAAGAGAAAGATCGCGATAAATCGGCCCAGCGAGTGCGTAATGGCTTGCCAGGCATCTTTCCATAGTATTCGCTTGCTCAAGATGCTCACCTACCATTCAATCGTCTTGATGTCGGCTGGATGCTCATTACGTTCTTGATTTACCAGCTGACCATCGTGAATATGCAGCACCTGATCACCAATTGGAGCCAAAGCCGCGTTATGCGTAACGATGATGACCGTCGAACCATGCTTGCGACTCATATCTTGTAGAATCTAGAGCACCTGCTTGCCCGTTTCATAGTCCAGCGCACCAGTCGGCTCATCACACAAAAGCAGCTGTGGGTTCTTGGCAACGGCGCGTGCAATTGCCACTCGCTGCTGCTCACCACCGGAAAGCTGGGCAGGAAAGTTGTTGATGCGATTGGCCAGTCCCACCGCTTTCAGTGCTTCAACGGCATCCAGCGCCTGGGGAACGATTTCTGAAGCCAATTCAACGTTTTCCTTAGCTGTCAGGTTGGGAATCAGATTATAAAACTGAAAGACAAAGCCCACGCTCAGCCGGCGATAGGTCGTCAGCTCGCGACGATCATATTTGGCAATGTCTTGACCAGCAACGATAACCTCGCCACTCGTATTCGTGTCCATCCCGCCCAAGATATTAAGCAGCGTTGACTTGCCAGCACCTGATGCACCCAAGATGATCACGAGCTCACCTTTTTCAATTGAAAAGCTGATGTCTTTGTTGGCATAAAGCTTTTCATCGCCGGTCTGGTATATTTTTGTATTGTTGCGTACCTCGATTAAGGCCATTATTTTCCCTTCTTTACTGTCAGCAGTTTGCTTTTTTGATTTCTTTACGCTACATTTTAATGGATTCAGACTATTTTGTGATGGCCAAAAATAAATAAGTTGTTGATTTAAGGAGAAAAAAATGGGAATGATCCGCAAAACAGCCTCGAAAGAAAAAATCAAGCAGGCGTTTATCGTGCTTCTAGAGACAGAAGGGTTTCAAAAAATGACAATTAGCAGTCTGGTCAAGCAGGCCGGTATCAATCGCGGAACCTTTTATTTGAACTATCTTGACAAAGACGATCTGGCCCAGCAGCTGGTCAACGATTTCTTCACTGACATTGCCGCGATCCTAAAACAGGACAACGGGGATCGCAACGACTGGTTTTCACCCGCTGCCATCAGTCAAATTATTGAATATGTGCAGAACAATTTTGCTTTTGCCCATGCCCTTTTAAACAGCGATCTAAAGGGACAAGTCAAAGAGCTGCTTTCCCAAATCCTGGCGCAGGCTTTTCTTCATCAGCATGCCAACCTGCAGCAGCCCAAGATCAAGCAGCCCTATGCATCCGAAATCGTTTTTGGCGGCATCGCCTCACTGTTTACGCTTTGGATTCAGCGCAACATGCAGGAGTCTCCCGCCGCGCTTTTACAGATCATCGAAGCCTATCGTGCTACGCCGCCCTATCAAATCTTAAGACCATAAGACAGATGACCAGCTTGGTGTCTGATAATATAAAACCCGATTGATCGCAGCCATTGATCAATCGGGTTTTTAGCTTAAATTGATGAATGGATCTCAACAGTAACTGGCAGAATTGACGTGTCACTGATCAGTGAGTGCCCCTCGATTTGCGTCAGCAGTTTTTGAGCTGCCAGATTGCCCATCAACTCCATGTCCTGCCGCAGCAAAAAGATACCGTCTTCGCCAACGTACTGCGACCAGCTCCAGTCATCAACGCTGATCAGGCCCAGATCCTTAGGAAACGTTACTTTTTCATGCTTAAAGATCTTAAGCAGCGTAAACAGGGTCGGTCCCATCAACGAGATCACGACCGTTCTGCCATCAAGCTGGCCCATTACGCGCGTCAGCTCTCTTGCCAGCCAGTCATCATCATGACCCTTAATCTCAATATTATGATAGGTCAGCCCCGTCTCGCTGGCTGCCAGCTGAAAGCCCTTGATCCGGGGATGCTGGCCAGAAGCTTCGGCAAATCGCGAGCTGACCGTGATCACATTGGCATAGCCCTTTTTGCCCAGCTGCCGTCCCAATCGATAGCTGGCATCGAAGTTGGCGCTGGTTACCTTGCCCACTGTCAGCGGCTGGTCATCGACTTCCCGGTCAACCAAAACCAGCGGCGTCTGATTGCGCAGAATTGATTGATACTGATCAAAGTGCCGCGAGTTTGGCTGCACGATAATGCCGTCAACGCGCTGCTGATATAGATCATCTAAGGCCTTTTTCTCCATTTCTTGCGAGTTGTTGGTGTTCATCAACAATACATCATAACCTGCCGGCTGCAAGATATCATAGATTCCCTTGCTGAGCAGTGATGAGAAATGGTTGGCAATATCCCCGACCAATACCCCCACTAAATGGCTCTGCGTCTGGCGCAGTCGTCTAGCCGAAGCAGCCGGCACGTAATGCAGTTGATTGATCGTGGCGTCAATACGCTCTTTGGTCTGCGCGCTCATTTTTTGATAATGGCCGTTGAGATAGCGCGAGATGGTCGTTACCGAAACCCCCGCCGCTTTGGCAACGTCGCTGATTGTTACATGCTGTGACATAATCCTCTTCCTTTAGCCTGTTTGCTTAGTAAGACTTATTTTATCATAACCGGGCACTAATTAAAAAAGTGCGTAACCACAACTGGGTCCACGCACTTTTATAGGTATTTTAAGAGTGAATCTTTAGCTAAGAAAATCAGTTAGGCAATGATCAACGACAGGACCCAAACGCTTGCCAGACCAGCCAGCGACAATACTGAGGTCAGCGTCGACCAGGAAAGCAGCGTTTCTTTAAGTGACAGACCGAAGTATTCCTTGATCATCCAGAAACCGGCATCGTTGACATGGTCACAGAAGACGGAACCGGCACCGATCGAAAGTACCATCAAAGCACTCATCGTTGGCGACATGTGAGCAGTCATTGGCGCAATCAAGCCAGCTGCCGTCATTGAAGAAACGGTCGAGGAGCCAAGCGAAACCCGCAGCAGTGCCGTGATCAGCCAGGCAGCCAGGATTGGTGAGATGCTGGTACCAGAGAACAGCGTGGAGACGTACTTGGAGATGCCGCCTTCTACCAGCACTTCCTTAAAGGCACCGCCACCACCGATAATCAGCAGCATCATGGCAATCTGTTTAACAGAAGTCGTCATTGACTTGGAAATCTCGCTCATCTTTTCGCTGCGGGCCAGGCCCATCGTCCAGATCGCAAACAGCAGCGACAGTAGCATGGCCGCATCCGGAGCACCGACGAATTGAATGAACTGGTTGACTGGGTTGGTCTTGGAGAGTACAAATGAGCAGATCGTAGCAACGGCAATCAGGATAACCGGCATCATGGCCGTCAACACGGAGATGCCAAAGCCAGGCGTTTCTTCCAGCTTGAATTCCTTGTATTCGCCAAGAACGGAGATATCAACGTCTTTACGGTAAACAGAAGGGTAGATTTTGTGCAGGAAGTAGTTGAAAACTGGACCAGAAATAATGATCGTTGGAATTGCGACGATGATCCCCAAAAGCAGCACGTGACCCAAAGTAGCACCAAGAATGTCGGTAATGGCGGTTGGTGCCGGGTGTGGCGGCAAGAAGGCGTGGCAGACGTTCAAAGTAGCTGCCATCGGAATCCCCAGGTACATCAGCGGCATGTCCAGCTCACGAGCGATGATGAAGATGATTGGCAAAACGACAACCAGACCAACTTCAAAGAACAGTGCCAGACCAATGATAAACGATGCCAGAATTACGGCAACCTGAATCCAGCGCCGCCCGAACTTATTAATCAAAGTCGTGGCAATCCGGTAGCCGCCACCAGCATCAGAAACCAGTTGCCCCAGCATGGACCCAAATCCGAAAATAATTGCTAAGTGGCCCAGCTGACCGCCAATCCCAGTTTCAATCGCGGTTGGTATCTTGGCAACCGGAATCTGCAGACAAAGCGCAATGATAAATGAAGTAACGACCAATGAAACGAACGTGTTGAGCTTCAACTTAACGATCAAGAAGATCAGAATCAAAACCCCTAATAAAACAATGAGCAGTGGCATAATGTTTCCCCCTCAATTTAATTTTCCTGCTGCAGCCGCGCAATCGTTGAATAGGCCGGCTTGAGCAATCCTTCAACCTGTTTGAACAATGGCAGGTACTTTTGATAGACCCGCACTGTAGCCTGCTCCGGCTGATAAGCGCCAACGCTGCCGATCAAGTCTTGTACCGCGTCCAGATCATCAATCATTCCCAGACTCTTCATCGCCATCGTAACCGCACCCAGACATCCTGATTCATAGGATTCCGGAATGTTGACCGCGACGTCCAAGACATCCGCCAGCATCTGCTTCCAGACCTCAGAACGGGCAAATCCACCTGTTGCCGTTACGCTGGCAGGCTTACCAACCAGATCGCATACCGCATCATAGACCGTGGCAATGTTCATGCAGATGCCTTCCATTACTGCCCGCAGCATGTCGGCTCGGGTATGCAGCGGATTCAGGCCGAAGAAGCTGCCGCGCGCGTTGGCATCCCAAAGCGGCGCCCGCTCACCACCCAGAAACGGATGGAACAACAAGCCATGGGCACCGGCTGGAACGCTGGCAATTACTTCATTGGCAACGTCATAAACCGATTTGTCCTCACTCTTGGCAGCCGAACTGTCGACCAGATGATTGGCCGCCCATTGAAAAACATCACCGCCGTTGTTCAAAGGACCGCCGACCACCCAGCGCTGCCGATCAATTGAGTAGCAGAACAGGCGCTGTTCGGGATCGACCACTGGATGATCAGTAGCTACGCGCACTGCCGCTGAAGTCCCAATCGTAATGGCAACCGTATCCTGCCGCGTGGCCCCAACGCCAAGATTGGAAAGCGCGCCGTCAAACGCACCATAGACAAACGGCGTCTCATCATCAAGTCCCGTTGCCTGCTTGGCTGCCGGCGTCAATCCAGTTTCTTTGGTCGTACCGTCAACGATCTCTGGCAGCTGTGAGCGCGTAATGCCAGTCAGCTTCAGAATCTCATCATCCCAATCCTGCGTGTGCATATTGAAAAATCCAGTGCAGCTGGCCGTTGAGATGTCGACTCTAAACTTGCCAAACAGCTTCCAGAACAAATACGACTTAATGTCGGCAACATATGCGGCAGCTGCCATTTTTTCAGGCTGCGTCTGTTTTAGCCACATCAGTTTGGTCAATGGCGACATTGGATGAATCGGCGTCCCGGTTTGCGCGTAGATGTCGGCTCCATCCGGGGTGGCCTTCAGCTTAGCCGCAACCTCACGTGCCCGCGTATCAGCCCAAGTCATCGCCCGCGTCAGCCGCTGATGATTCTTATCCAGTAAGATCACGCTCTGGTTGGCATTGGAAAACGAGACTGCCAATACCTGGCCGCCTAATGACTTGGCCCGCTCAGCCGCATCATGAATCACTTTTTCAACGGCCGCGGTCAGGTCATCCGGATTCTGCTCCGCCATCCCATTACCGTCACGATAAAGCTGATACAGTTCTTTATAAGAATCCAGTACCTGAGCTTTCTCATCGAACAGGACCGCTTTTGTGCTGGTCGTGCCGACATCCACACCAATTAGATAGTTCATCTTCAACTCTCCCCTATCTTCAACAATTCTTGAAAACGCTTTAGGTTATCGATACACCTAGTATAATAAATGCGCTTTCACGTTTTGTCAACGCTTCCAGTTAAATTTGGGAAATCGATAAACCGAAACACGTTGGCGCTGTTGCCTTTTGCTTTTTTAAAAAATTTTTTAGACAGCTGGTGATCAGCGCGCTATGATGGTGTTTAAAAATGATTTAAAGGAGTCTTTTCCATGGATAACCAGGCACGTATCGACTTTTTAAAACAGCTGATTGAAATCGACACGGCTGGCGGTTTTGAGGATCGCTTAGCCGTTGTTCTGCAGTCATTCATGCAGGAACATGGCGTCAACTGCCGGCTATTGCCAGTCATGAAAGGCCGCAGCAATTTCTATGCTGAGCTGGGTGATGGAAACAATAACAAGGTCTTGGCGTTCTGCGGTCATCAAGACGTGGTAAAGACTGAGGATCCCGCCAAATGGCAGTTTCCGCCATTCAGTGCTCATATTGAAAACAATCGCATGTATGGACGCGGGACGGCTGATATGAAAGGCGGTCTGGCGGCGATGGCGATTGCAATGGCCGAATTAAAAGATGAAAGCGCGGGTTTAAACGGTAAGCTGGAACTACTGGGTACCGTAGCCGAAGAAAGCTCCAAGATCAATCACATGCAAGGGGCACAGCGGTTTGCAAAAGACGGCTATGTTGACGATCTGACCGCCGCAATCTTTGCCGAACCGACTAATGCCGACATTGCCTACGCGCATAAAGGATCAATCACCTACCGCATCGACTCGATTGGCAAAGCCGCGCACAGCTCACGGCCGGATCTGGGCTTTAACGCCATTACGCCCTTGATTCATTTTTACCAGGAACAGGAACGATATTTTGGCGAACTGGTTGCTAAATACGAAAATCCAGTCTTAGGACGCGCCGTGCCGGTAGTTACCAAGATTGATGGCGGTGAGCAGCTGAATGCCGTGCCTGATCATGCGGAACTTTTCGTCAAGCTTAGAACCATCCCCGAAACGGACAATGACGAAATCATCGCTCATTTAAGCCGCATCATCGCCAATATCAATGATCAGGATCACGCGCAGCTTTCCATCGAGGTCCTCGGCAGCAAAATCGCCGTCACGACTGAGCGTAATGCCGAAATCGTCGCCATTGCGCAAAAAGCTGCCACCGATCATTTGGGACACAGCTTTAACGTCCGGGGCATTGCTTTTGGCACGGATGCTTCGGAAATGACCAAAGCCAACCGCCACATGGACGTTTTGGTGTTTGGTCCCGGCAACGCCACGGCCCATAAGATCGATGAGTATATCGACTTAGATCAGTATCTCAGCATGATTGACATCTACAAGCAGATTGCCCGCGACTATCTTAAATAAGCTCCAAAAATCCATAATCGGTTCCTTACCAATATGCCCACCGAGAATCCAGGCGAATCAAAAAAATCATCTGGTTATTCGATGGGCTTTTTCTAATTTCAAGATTTAGATGAAAAACGGCCTGACTACGGAAAATCCGCAATCAAGCCGCATCATCTCATTTATTTTTCAGCCGGTGTTGTACCGCCAGCCGATCCTTTATTTTAAGCAACCGTTTCGCCAGCCGTGATTTCTTCAACGCGGGTAATCGCCCGTGCAACAGCCTGTTCACCCGTATCGATTGGCAGAAAATGAATCTGCGTACCGTCTGCGGAAGTGTCGTGGGCAATCTGCGCCACCACGTCTTGATCTGAGCCATCAAGATTCAGATCAGCAAGGCATACCGGCAGACCCATGCTACGGTAAAGCGGCAAGAGCTCAGCCATTTCATCCTCACGCTTTTCAAGAGCCAAAAGTACCAGAATCCCATAAGCAACCCGTTCGCCATGCAGCGAATCACTGGTTGCTGGAAAGACGGTCAAAGCATCATGAACTGAATGAGCACCGGTTGCCCGTGCAAAGTAGTCGCCCCAGCCGCCAACCAGGCCAGAAGTTACGATCACCGTCTCAACTACCTTACGAAAGACCGGCGTCACCTCACCCTTCTTCATGTCAGCAATTGCCTGTTCCGAGTTTTCCAGCAGGTCGTCGCGGCAGGCCTGAGCCATTGCCCGCGAGATCGTCAGCTGCGTGTTGAACTGTTCTGGCTGCATGTTTTCAAAAATCATCTCGGATTCGTAGTACTTGGCCAGCGTGTCGCCAATTCCCGCAACGAAATAGTTGATTGGCGAGTTGACGATTACTTGAGGGTTAAGCAGCATAATGTCGGCCGTTTCATGATAGATCTCGTGATTGATATGCTCGCCGTTTTCATGGTAGTGCACGCTTAAAGCCGACCATGGCGCGCAGTTGCTAGCCAAGGTTGGAATCAGGCCTAGTTTAAAATTGGTTCCCTGCGTAACGCTTTTGACGGTATCCAGGCACTTGCCGCCGCCCAGACCGATCACCATATCAACCTGATTTTGCGTTGCAATCTCTTTGACGCGTGCGATTTCTTCATAGGAGCACTCGCCATTGAAGGGCACGTCAATGATTGCTACGCTGGCTGGCATCTCTGGCATGTAAGGCTTAGCCGCGGCCCATGACTTTTCACCATGCAGGAACAGCACCTTCTTGATGCCGCCTTCCTCGAAATAAGTTGGCAGGTAGTCATAGGCATCATTGGCAGAAATAAAACGTTGTGGTCCACATTGTGAAAACATCATGGTAGATTCCCTCTTTCATGTATCTTATGTCGAATCGTTTAGCAAACCTATGACCGGCAAAATAAAAGCTCCCATTCGCTTTGAATGAGAGCTTCATTTGAGGCCCCCAGCCAAGCTAAAGAAGGGCCAAATTATTTTCAGTCAGCACTGAATAATAATCGGGTCCTTGATTGACAGCATCAGCAGGGCTTGTTTTTGGAGAGCCGTTTGTTGATTAAATTGAACTTTTAATTGAAATTCCATTTTAAACGGCTCCTTTCTGTTTTAAGCCTGGTCAAGATTTAATGGTGTTAGTTTATGATAATTAAATTAGAATGTCAATATATTTTTTAATTTAAATCAAAATAAACGTTTTTGATTTACTAAATTAAATTGTACTGTCATGTGCGGAAATCATATCCGCAAACATTTTAGATATCGGAAATGCTGCTTTTGCCAGTCAAACAGTCGCTAATGAACCGCTAAGCTGCTTAGATCGAACAAGTGATAGCTGGTTTAAAACGACTATTAGTACTTGTTAATATGATTTTAATCAGTTTCCATATCCATGATCAGTCGACTAACCATTGAAATTTTATTTGGTATAATCATATTTTAAAAAGGGGAGTTTTCAATGGCCGACACTAAGGGACAAGCTGCACGCTTCATGCTGATCAAGCTGCTGACGGAAGGGATGGTAACCAGCAGCGAGATCGAAGCCGTGGCCAATGTCAAATCAGATGCCATCAACAAGAACTTCAATAAAATCAAGCAATGGCTGGCACCAATGGAGATCACCGTCCAGTCGTTCAATGATCATGATCGGATTTTTCGATTAAACACGGCACCCAAAACGATTGATTTTCGCCGCACTTTGATTATCGCCAAAATCATCATTGCCAGCCGTGCCTTCAGCAAAGCCGATCTTTCCGCGGTTATCAAGGGATTGATGGCTCCATTTAAGGTTGTCAATAAAGATGAGCTTTTCAAGGTACTTTTAAAGCCCAGTCGTGATGAGTATCAGCCCGTTCAATCGCTGGTTGACGTCAATACCTTTGAAACGATCTGCCATGCCCTGTCGGATCAGCACGTCTTAAAAATCACCTACCAAGACGCGCATGGTCAGATTGCCCAGCGCGAACTGGATCCGTTAAGCATTGATTTTAACGATCATTACTTTTATCTGCGCGCAATTTTATACAACGTGCCGGAAAAAGCTAACAACATTCGCAACTACCGGATCGACCGCATTCAACAGGCCAGTCTGACCAGTCTACCGATTGATTGTGATCCCGATGCTATTGAAACCAGCCGCAGCGCCAACATCAACAGTCTGGCCAACATGTTCGGCAGCATCAACGGGACGGTCGAAAAAATCGTGTTCCGCTGTGCGCGCCGCATCATTGAGCCATCACTCGACAAATTTCCCTATGCAGCCAAGGTCTATCATGAATATGACCTAACTACGCCGATCTATGACGCCAGAAAACAAGAGTCGTTCGACTTTGATCAGCTGGCTGCCGATGAGGAAAACGTCGTCATCGAAACCCACGTGGCCAATATTCAAGGCGCCTTGATCTGGCTGCTCAGTGCCGGTTCACAGGTTAAGATCCTGGAACCAGCTGCCCTGGTTGACCAGATTAAAGCCGAGCTGCAAAACGCGCTGAATAACTATAAATAGTCTCAAAATCAAGATTCAATCTTAAAAAATGACGCTGGGTCAAGCCTTGATCCAGCGTCATTTGGTAAGCACACCATATTGAACCGTGTTGTCTGCTAAGCAGTGGGCAATTTCAAAAATTAAAGAATAAAAAAGCAGCGGTCGACCGGCGCATTTCTGC
>OLPK01000301.1_pt1 | contig 58327 bp, 49 predicted proteins | sample 1672261 | NCBI WGS metagenome assembly OLPK01 (sample SAMEA3136665, study PRJEB25190) | human gut metagenome
ATGCTTAGCACAGTAGTGTTATCGAACGAGAACCAAACTTGCCGAGGTTGGGAAGTCTCAACCTCTACAGGTGGGGGAGGATGTCACGACATAGAAGCTATAGCAATATAAATAGTAGTCTTATGTGCCGATTTACAAATACATTAAATAAACAGAGAAACGGAGAGACACAAAAGTGAAGGAATTAATTAACTTACAATTAATGATGTTCGCCCTCATCATCACAGGGCTGATTTTGAAAAAGGTGGGAGTTGTCGGAAAAGAAGTACAGAAAGGTATGACCAATCTTGTTATTGATCTTATTTTACCGTGTAATATTATTTATTCTTTTATGATAAAGTTCTCGTCAAAAATCGCACAGGACTTCGTAGTCATTCTTGTTATTTCTATATTAATTCAGGTTTTTTGTGTTATTTTAGGAGGCGTATTATATAACAAATGCTCCGTAAAAAGAAAAAAATGTTTGCGTTATGCAACGATTTGTTCTAATGCGGGATTTTTAGGGAATCCAATCGCACAGGGTGTTTTTGGAATGATGGGGCTGACATTAGCATCTATTTACCTTATTCCACAGCGAATTATGATGTGGTCAGAGGGCGTTTCCGTATTCACCGAAGCACCAACCAAAAAGGAAATGCTCAAGAAAATCTTTACCCATCCATGTATCATTGCCTGTGAGATTGGTATCGTCCTCATGCTCACCGGATGGCGGCCTCCACATTTCTTAGAAGAAACAATTACTTCCATAAGTAACTGTAACACAGCAATGTCCATGCTTGTCATCGGAATGATTCTCGCAGACGCAGATCCCAAAACGATTATTGATAAAGATGTACTTTTCTATACATTTATCCGTTTACTTATAATACCGTTTTGCGTATTTATCCCATGCTGGCTTCTGCATACCGACAGCCTTGTAATGGGTGTAAGTGTAATTTTGGCGGCAATGCCGGCAGGAGCAACTACAACAATTCTTGCTTCAAAATATGACTGCGAAGAAGAATTCTCTGTAAAATTAGTTGTATTTTCCACAGCGGCATCATTAATCACAACACCGCTGTGGAATATGATTTTGCTGAAATTTTGATTTGCCGCAGGCAACTGTCTTTGGTGCTTGGGGAAGTCAGAATTTATTTTTGAGAAATTTGAGAAAGGCTTCAGATAGTTATGGTTTATTTATCTTCCCAGGTTCGTCTGTTTGGTTTGCCTTGCAGTCTCACAAATCAAATTTTGTATATTTTGCAAAGAAATTGCCCGTTTTTCTGGATATTATTAGAGGATAGGACATTGAAATTTGGTACATTATAGTATAAAATATTGAGAAGAGTAAAAATTTATAATTTTATGTAACTTATTTAGTAAATAGAGTAGAAGGGAAAAGAGAATGTCAGTAATAGATTTCCATTCACATGTGCTTCCCCGTATAGATGACGGGAGCCATAGTTCAGAGGAATCTTTGGGGATGCTACAGATCTCAGCTTCACAGGGAATAGATGTAATGGCGGCAACGTCTCATTTTTATGCTACAGAAGACAGAATTTCTTCTTTTTTGAACAGAAGAAGGTGTTCAGAAGAACGTTTGAAGGAACGGATGAACCAGGAACTGACAAAAGAAGAGAGGATTCCAAGGCTGATAATGGGAGCGGAGGTCGCTTTTTTTACAGGCATAAGCAGGGCGGAGCGTTTAGAAGAACTTACTTATGAGGGTACGGATCTTCTTTTGCTGGAGATGCCTTTTACAAAGTGGAACAAGTCTGAGATTGAAGAAGTGAGATATATTTTGGAGCGCAGGAAGCTGCGTGTTATGCTCGCTCATCTGGAACGTTTTCTGATGATTCCAGGAAATAAGAAGAGAATTTATGAGTTGATGGAGCTTCCTGTTTATGTTCAGATTAATGCTGGAAGTTTTGAACGGTGGGGTGAAAGAAGACAGATTTTAAAGATGATTAGGAAAAAGGAACAGATTTTTCTTGGAAGTGACTGTCATGGTCTTAATCATAGAGTTCCGAATCTTAAGAATGGGCGCGAAGCGCTTGAGAAGATGATGGGCAGTACCTTTATTGATAAAATGGATAAAGAAGCAGCAGTGCTGCTTGGTTTGGAGGATAAGTAGATGTCAAAGAAAGTTTCAATTATTATTAGTGTGATCTTGTTTGTAATCCTTGCAGTTCTTCTTGTATGTGAGAAGATGAATCCGGGAGCAGGAAGTGCTTTGCTCCAGGGGATTTTTTAACAGAGGTGTCTTAGATGGCGAAGAAGTACTATAGCAGAAGTGAAAAGGAGAAGCTTGCAAAGAAGCTTGCTGCGGTGGTGGCGGTCTTTGTTATTGTCTGTACAGCAACAGTTGTGATCGGGCATATTGTGGATAATCAAAAGATGAATACAGGGCAGAAGGATGCAGCGGCAGCGTCAGATATTGTTACGATTAATGGTGTGAAGTGTAAGCCGAACTGGGATGTGCAGACGTATCTTTTTATTGGAGAAGATGACAGAGGTGTGAAGACACGCAAGACAGAATCGGATGGAACCGGACAGAGTGATGTTCTTGAGCTTCTTGTGATTGATACGAAGAAGAATACATATCATAAGCTTCCAATTAACAGAGATACGATAACAGATGTAAAGTCATTAGATGATGACGGATCTTATCTTGCCACAACGAAGACACAGATTGCGCTTGCACATGCAAAAGGCGATGGAATGGAACTGAGTTGTGAGAATACGGTGGATGCAGTATCGCATATGCTGTACGGTATTCGGATTGAAGGATATATTTCATTGAACATGGATTCGATTAAGATATTGAATCATTTGGCAGGAGGCGTGCCTGTTACGATTGAGGATGATTTTTCCCAGTCAGATCCATCTCTTGTAATGGGGCAGAATATAACATTGACAGATGATCAGGCGATGCATTATGTTCATGACAGAATGAATGTAGGAGATGGTACGAACGAGTGCCGTATGCGCAGGCAGAAGGCATATGTTGATGCGTTGTTCCCTTTGTATAAAGCAAAGTTACAGGCGGATAGCGGATTTATTAATGAATTTTATAATGACCTCTCGGATTATATGGTAACAGATATGAGTGTTGGAGAGATGGGAAATGTCGCCAATATGATTATGAACAGTGAAGATAAAGGCGAGCTTTCTATCAAGGGAACAAACGCTATTGCAGAAGATGATGGTTTTAATGAATTTACTATGGATGAAACAAGCCGTGGCGAAGTAGCGATGGAGCTGTTTTTTAATAAAGTAGAAAAATAACAGGAATGAGGAAAGAAGATGAGTCTTATTAATAACAGGAATGAGGAGAGTACCCCGGAATTTGAAGTGATTTCCGGAGGTAAAGAGGATGTTCGCAGTAGTTTTGCGGATAGAACAGAAGAGGAAACAGAAATTGATCTGATCGATCTGGCATGGGCATTGCTTGACAAGATACATTATATTGTGCTGTGCTTTCTGATTGGAGCAGTGATAATGAATGCATATTCCTATTTTCTTGTTCGTCCGACTTATAAGTCAACAGCGAAGATGTATGTTGTATCTGCATCTAAGAATTCAGTAGTTGATTTAGATGCTTTGAATATCGGTACATCGCTGACAGCTGATTATGAGCAGTTGATGTTAAGTTATCCGGTATTAGAGCAGGTAATCAATAAACTGAATCTGGATATGGATTCTGATACACTTGCAAAGATGATCACATTAGAGAATCCGACAGATACCCGTATTTTAAATATTAATGTAGTAAGTACTGATCCAAAGAGTGCAAGAGATATTGCGAATACACTTATGGATGTTTCTGTTGACTATCTTCCTAAGACGATGAGTACGAACGCACCAAACGTTGCACAGAAAGCCAAATTAGCAGATCATAAGGATGGCCCAAGCTATACGAAGTATACAATGATCGGTGCATTAGCAGGAGCGTTTCTCTACTGTATGTATCTTGTAGTGAAGTATCTTATGGATGATACGATCCATACAGCAGATGATATGGAGAAGTACTTTGATATTGTACCTTTGGCAGTAATTCCGGATGTTGAGGAGCTTGCATCGGAAAAACAGCAGAAAAAGGGAAAGCTGGAGAAGGGATTTAGTAAGTAATGAAGAAGTTGAATTTAAAAATAAAGGATATGCCTTACGCTGCAGAAGAGGCTTTGAATCGTTTAAGAGTAAATATTAAGTTCTGTGGTAAGAATACAAAGAAGATTGTTATTACAAGCAGTGTTCCTAATGAAGGAAAGAGTACAGTTTCTGTACGTCTATGGAAGCTTCTTTCAGAGGCAGGTTTTCCAACTGTTCTGGTAGATGTGGATTTACGTAAATCGGAGATACAGAAGAAGTATCAGGTAGAAGGAATTAAGGAAGGACTGAATCATTTCCTTTCCGGTCTGGCAGAGTATGAAGATGTTGTATACGAGACAAATATTCCAAATGGACATATTGTTCCAGTTACTACATTGCTGGAGAATCCATCTGCTTTATTGGAAGATCCGAGATTAGGAGAACTTCTTGACAGATTAGCAGAAGATTATCGATATGTTATTATTGATACGCCGCCGTTGGATAATATTTCAGATGGAGCGCTTATTGCCAGCATGAGTGATGGAGCAGTCTTAGTTGTACGTTGTGGAGAGACTTCCAAAGCGCTGGTAAGACAGTCACTGCAGCAGCTTGACAGGGTTGGATGCCCGGTTCTTGGAACGGTATTAAATCGTGCGGAAATCAGAAGTGGAGCCTATAAGAAGTATTACAATCGTTATGGTAAGAAATATGGTGATTACTATGGTGCTTACTATGGAGGAAATACGACAGAAAAGAAAGCAGGTATAAAAGAGTAATAATTACATTTCTACAGATAGTATGATTTGTGTATCATATTGTTAGAGGATGTTGATTATATTTAAATCGGACACAATTTTTCGTCGTGGCCGAAGGATTTTTGTCAAAAGGAGGCATAAACTATGAAAACAGTAAAGAGAATCGCAGCAGTACTTCTTGCAGTAATGCTGATGGCTCCGGCAGCAGTTAATGCAGCTGCTCCATCTGTAAGAGATACTAATCTTAACAAGAAAAAAGCTACTGCTACAGTAACGTACAATAAGAAAACACAGTTACCTACAACAATTACTGTAAATGGTCAGAAGCTTGTTGTTGGAAAAGATTGTGTAATCGTAAAGAAGAAAAAGAGTGGTAAGAAGAATGCCGGTACTTACAAAATTACAATTAAAGGCATCGGTAACTACTCTGGAACAACAACAGTAACTTATAAGATTAAAAAAGCAGAGCAGAAGATTAAGACATCTGCAAAAGCTAAAACTTACAAGGCTTCTACTATTAAGAAGAAAGGTAAGAAGTTTAATCTTAAAACAAAAGCTATTAGCAAAAAAGTAACTTATAAAGTTACAGGAAAGAAATCTGCTAAAAAGTATATTAAAGTAAGTAAAAAAGGTAAGGTTACAATTAAGAAAGGTATCAAGAAAGGTACTTATAAGATTGTAATTAAAGCAAAAGCTACTAAGAACCACAAACAGGGTAAAAAAGTAGTTAAAATTACTATTAAATAACAGTAATTTTGGGAGGCATCCTGCCACGAGGGATGCCTTTTTTTATTTCAAACACGCTCTGGAGCATTTTCCAAACACGCTCTAGTTGACAAAATAATTTTTCTTATATACAATATTTAAGATATTTACAGAACAGATGAAACTGTTTACAGTGAGTCGATTTCTGATATAGTACTATAGTAATGAAGTGATTGATATTTGTCTTATGGGAATAAAAACTTTAAGAGAGATATCCGAAAAGAAAAGAGGAGAAGACATGTTTGAGAAGTTAGAGAGAAAGCTTGTAAATGTACTGCTTTTTTTTGATTTGTTTAAGATGAAAACAAAGATTCCTACAGATTTTAGAGGGGTAATGCACACACAGGACAAGCGTGTACAGAAGCTTGTAAAAAGAGCATATGAGATTCCATTTTATAAGAAGAGATTTGATGAGGCGGGAGTGAAGCCGGAAGATATCCGCACAGGAGATGATTTATCAAAGCTTCCGTTACTGACCAAGGATGAGCTTCGTGCCTGGATGAATGAGGAAGCGAAGAATCCGAAGTATGACTGCTGGTTCCACGATACAACAAGTGGATCTTCAGGAATTCCGCTGATGCTGCTCGTTTCTCCAAAGGAAAAGGCCTACAACATGGCGAACTGGTTCCGTGTTATGATGTGTGCCGGTTATAATCCATTTACAGGAAAGACGATGAGCCGTAAGAGTGCCCATAGTATTTCTGGTGGCAGCGATACATTCTTACAGCATTTCGGGATTTTGCGTCGTGGTTTTGTAAATCAGTATGCACCTGAACCGGAAATCGTAAAGCAGATTAATGCATATAAGCCGGACTTTTTATATATGAATAAGAGTGAATTTATGCGTATCTGTTTATATTGTAAGCAGAATCATGTAGAACTTGAGAAACCAAAGTTCTACTGTCCAACTGGAGAGAAAATCGACGATACCGCAAGAAAGCTTTTTGCAGAGATTTTAGGCCCTGGAATCATTGATTCTTATGGAACTGCCGAGACAGGTGCGGCAATGGTACGTCTTTTTGACAGCGAAGAATATACGGTGCATAATGACTCTTTTGTTGTAAATATTTATGATGAAAAGAATCGTCCTGCCAAAGAAGGTAACATCGTTGTAACGCCTCTTTATAAGACGGATTTACCGCTCATCAATTATGCGATTGGTGATAAGGGAACCTGTGAAGTTCGTGATGGTGTCCGCTATATTACAAGCGTACAGGGACGTATGAACGATTTCTTCCGCTATGAGACAGGCGAAGTTACAACATTCTTCGAAATTGCACCGATTATCGCTCATTGTGAGGACATTTTACAGATGCGTTTCATTCAGGAGACCTATCATAAGATTCATATCCAGTGCGTACATAACATAGCAGAATCTAAGCTGACAAAAGAGGAAGTTGAGAAAGATATGACAGCGAAGTTAAATGCGAAGTTTAAACATCCATTTGAGATTGAATACGAGTGGATGGATTCTATTCCACCGGATAAGAACGGAAAGCTTCGTATGATTGTATGTAAGGTACAGGATTAGGAGGTATACAATGGCTGGGAAAAATAAAGATGCTTCTCTGAATAAGAGAGCCTTTACTTCAGGATTTTTCTTCATCCTGGCACAGCTTTTTGCAAGGGGGCTGACATTTGCGGTAACCCCGATTTATTCAAGGCTGCTGACAAAGGCACAGTACGGTGTAGTCAGAACCTACGAGTCATGGCTTCTGATCGCCTACACGATTATGTCACTCTGCCTCTGGCGTAGTGTTGATGTGGCAAAGAAAGATTTTGAAGATGATTATAATGGTTATGTATCAAGCGTACATACACTTTCCTACATTGCCATTGCATTCTTCTTTGGACTGTGCATGATATTTAAGACACAGGTACAGGATTTTTGTCAGATGGATGATCTGATGTTTTACACCTGTTTCCTGTATGTGTTTACTTATACAAGTATGCTTTATGTGCAGCGAAGAGACAAACAGGTACTTAAATATAAATTCAGTACGATGGCAACTCTGCTTACAATCGTGCCGGGAACGTTCCTGTCTATATGGCTTATTTACAGAGGACGTGTCCAGGGGCTTATCGGACAGCTTGTAGACCGTCGAGTTATCGGATACTATGTACCACAGATTATCGGTGGTGCTGTTGTTGCAATTGTTATCTGGACACAGGGCAAAAAGTTCATTAATTTAAAATACTGGAAATACGGTCTGGCATTCAGTCTTCCGCTTATTCCAGAAGCCTTATCCATCCAGATTATGAACCAGTCTGATAAAATCATGATCCAGAAAATGATCAGCAAAGAGGCAGCTGGTGTATTTGCCATTGCCACAACAATCTCTTTCATTATCTGGATACTTGAGGATTCTGTATGGAATGCCTGGATTCCGTGGCTTTATGCCAAAATCGGAGAGGGCGCAGAAAAAGAAGTTGCCAAACCGTGGATTTCTGTTATGCACATGTTTGGAATCCTCTCCTGGATTCTCGTAATGCTCGCCCCGGAGGAGATTTTAATCCTCGGTGGTGCCAAATATAAAATGGCAGTCTGGCTTATTGCTCCAATGGTATCGGGAACTTTATTCCGATTCTACAGCTATAGCTATTCTGCTCTTCAGAACTACTATAAACGGACCCAGTACGTAGCTGCAGGAACAATCGGAACGATGGTATTAAATGTAATCTTAAACTACGTTTGTATCCTGAACTTCGGTTACATGGCAGCCGCCTACACAACTGCGTTCAGCTATATTATTCTCCTGCTCGTACAGGGAATCTTAGAGCATAAAATCACAGGAATGGTCATCGTACCACTCCATAAAACGGTACTTATCGCTATTGCTTATGGGGCAATTAATCTGCTCTCTATGAATCTGTACAGAGTTGCATGGTATTATCGCTATGCGGTGATGATTTTAGTGGTAGGTGCGGCTGCGATTGCATTGAGAAAACAGATGATGGCAGTGCTGAAGATGTTTAAAAAGAAATAGTTTGCCGCAGGTAAAATAGACGCTCTCCGAGAGAGAAGATACCCTATATTTGTGACTCTATCCCTGCGGGTTGAATGTTCGCTAAACGGCTCACATTCAATCCTCGCTCTAAGGCCACAAATATAGGGTATCTTCTCTCTCGGAGAGCTGTTTTTGACTGGAGATGAAATTATTATTTAATGTTTTCTTATTCTAATCCTTTAATGGGTTTGTAATTTTGTTTATCGAAATTCTGGCATGCCATAATAATAATTCAAGTATCAGTTTTTTGAAAACCGGTTATAAAGAAAGCGATGACCCTACATATCAGGAAATTGAAAATGGAAACTGGTATTTTAATGAAACCTATGGTACCATTCACCGAATTGCTTCTGCTGGGGTTCGTCTCTTGGGGCGCGTCTATTTTGCCTGCGGCAACCCAGATTATTCTACTGTGATTTCCACCTTATCCATTGCTTCAAACAGCAACTTCTGGGCATCCTCCAAAGTTTCTCCCTTAGTAATAATATGACCAATACGATGTGGTCCCACATGGAATTTATGTACCTCATCCCCTGGTTTGTAGTCAAATTCAACTTCACAAATGTCTTCATTTGGCTCATTATGGTCAACCTGAGACTTGATGATTCCATCTTTATCACTCATGAGAAGGTGGCTGGCATTCGGTACGAATGGTTTGTCAAATGTGAAGTGAGGGTTTTCTCCAAGTGCAGTTCTAAGAATTTTTTCGTAGTAGTCAAATCCGTAGTAAATGGATGTTAACTCTGCGAGGCAGGTTGCACCGCAGCGGCCGCCGAGTTCTAATACATAGGTTTTATTGTCTTTTAAGATGAAGTCGGCATTGATAGCGCAGTTGTCAAGCTGCATTGCTTTTACTGCACCGCGAAGCTGTTCTTTGGCATCTTCGATTACGTCTTCATTTAAGTTGTATGGAGCAAAGTGACCGATTGGGACACCGGTATCTCCGTGGAATACATAGTCTCCGTGAGGAAGAATGAACTGTACTTCCCCATTGTATACAAATGCCTGTGCACCGAATTCTTCGCCTTCTACGAATTCTTCGATTAAGAAATAGTCTTTTCTTGTATTTTCTTTCACATAATTCATAGCGGAATCGAACTTGTCGTAGGAGTCTACCCGGGTGATTCCACGGCTTCCTGAGGAGTCTACAGATTTGAAAATCAGTGGGAACTCTAAGCCTTCGATTGTTTTCTTAATATCCGGGTCACTGAAAAGAACTTTGCGGAAACGAGCGGTGCGGACACCGTATTCTTCGTATTTGGTCTTCATAAGCATCTTGTCTACTGCAATCTGAGCGGCTTCATAGGAAAGACCGGCAAGTCCCATAGCATCGCAGACTTTACCGATTGTGATAACACACACGTCAGTTCCAGTTGTGATGATACCGTCAATCTGTTCTTCTTTTGCGATTTCAAGAATCTTTTCATCATCGACGGTGTTCTCATAATATACTTTGTCAGCTAACTCAAATCCAGGATAGTTTCCAGGAATGCTGACTACGATAGTGTATAATCCTAATTTCTTTGCTGTTTTAATTAAAGGAACCTGGTAGATGCCAGCTCCGAGAATCATAATTTTCTTCATGATGACTTACCTCCTGATTGATTATGTGTACTCTCGGAGTCTTTCTTGCACTTGATTGTGTGGCTGATTTTCCGCCAGTCGCACCCGAATTTCATCAACGTACGCACCGCGTACGCCTTAAAAATTTGGGCACAACTGACAAAAAATCTTCTCACAAAATCAAGCACAAAAAGATTCCGAGAGTACATTTATGATGATATAGTCTTCGTTATCTATTCATTATTTATTCATTATCTATTCGTTATCTGATGGTTCGCAGCTGTTCTTTGCAGAAATAGTTTCTGTTGGAAGGACAGATTTCACAGTTGTTACTTTATCAGGAGTATTTGCTGTGTCCTGAATTGCTGTAGCAGTGCTGTTTTGTGAAATTACTTCCCGTACAACGAACTGCGGCTGTTTATTCATTCCAAGGAACATTCTGCCCAGGTATTCTCCGATGGTCCCCATAAATAACATGATGAGTCCGGAGAAGAAGCAGATGGCGCACATCATGGAAGGCCATCCAAGTGCCATTGCAGGATTTACGAGCTTACGGATAACGATTGCCAGTGCGCCGAGAATACTTAATATAGAGAAGAAGTATCCGCAGTAAGTGGACAGGCGCAGTGGGACAACAGAGTATCCCATAATATTTGAGTAAAGCTGGATGAGCTTCTTTAAGGTGTAGCCGGACTGTCCGACTTCACGCTCAAAATGCTTGATTGGCACACAGCTTATATTGCGAGTGGTACGCAGGAATAATCCCTGTAAATGAGTGTAAGGACTCTGATACTGGATAACATAGTCTCTTACAAACTTACGGATTACCCAATAGCTGGATGTTTTCATGTCTTTTGGCTTACCGATAAGAATGCGGACAGTAAGATAATTTAAGTAGCTTCCGAAGTTACGGAAAGCGGAATGTTTCTTATCTGGATAATAGCCGTAAACAATGTCATATCCCTTTTCAATTTCATCTAACAGAAAATGTAACTGGGAAGGGTGGGTCTGCATATCATCATCCATTGCGATTAAAAGATCGCCCTGTGCGTAGTTAAGTCCTGCCATGACAGCATTATGCTGCCCGGAGTTCTTCGCAAGGGAAATTGCTTTTACAAATGGATAGTCAGCTGCCAGTGCTTTTAATTCACGAAGGGTCGCTCCGTCATCTGGTGAGTAGTCATCGACAAGAATAAATTCATATTCCGGGCGCCCTAAGCGGTCGAGTTCTGCACTGGTAAGCTCTACGACTTCACGAATAGTCCGTGAAGATTTATAACAAGGTATAATAATCGAGTGTAACACGAGTTTTGCCTCCTGAGTAGTTTCGTTTCCAATAAATCTGCTAAATATTCAACGGTTTATTGTATGCTATTTTGAATAAAATTCTTTAATCTTTTCGCAGACAGTCAGAACTTTTTCTTTTTCTAAACCATAATAAAGAGGAAGACGAAGGAGACGTTCACTCTCTTTTGTTGTGTACTTATCTTCTCCGTGGAAGCGGCCAAACTTCTGTCCGGCTGGTGCTCCGTGAAGAGGAATGTAGTGGAATACAGAAGAAATCCCGTTCTCTTTTAAGAACTTGATCAAGGCACTACGTTCTTCTAAGTCTTTTGCTTTGATGTAGAACATATGGGCATTATGTACGCAGCCTTCAGGAACAACAGGAAGTTCGATGTATCCAGCTTCTTTTAAAGGAGTGAGATTCTCGTAGTAAGTGTTCCATGTGCTCATACGGTCATCGTAAATCTTATCGGCAACTTCTAACTGGGCATAAAGGTAAGCAGCGTTCATATCACTTGGAAGGTAAGAGGAACCAGCCTCTACCCATGTGTATTTGTCAATCTGTCCGCGGAAGAACTTGCTTCGGTTTGTACCTTTTTCACGGATAATCTCGGCATCTTCGATATTCTTTTCGTCACGGATTAAAAGGCAGCCGCCCTCACCCATGCTGTAGTTCTTTGTTTCGTGGAAGCTGAAACAGCCGTAATCACCGATTGTTCCGAGAGCCTTTCCTTTATAGGAGGACATAACGCCCTGTGCGGCATCCTCGATAACGAGAAGATTATGACGCTTTGCGATATCCATGATCGTATCCATCTCGCAGGAAACACCGGCATAGTGTACAGGAACGATTGCTCTTGTCTTATCAGTAATAGCATCCTCAATTAATGTTTCGTCAATGTTCATTGTGTCAGGGCGGATATCTACAAATACAGCGGTAGCACCACGCAGAACAAATGCATCTGCAGTAGAAACGAATGTATAAGATGGCATGATAACTTCATCACCTGGTTTGATATCTGCAAGGAGAGCAGCCATCTCTGTAGCGTGTGTGCAGGAGGTAGTAAGAAGAGCTTTCGCTGTTCCTGTCTTATCCTCAATCCATTTGTTACATTTTTTAGTGAATTCTCCATCACCACTGATCTTGTGATTCTGGATGGCTTTTGTCATGTATTCTGTTTCCTTTCCCGTAAACGGGGGAATGTTAAAGTTAATCATATGAATTCCTTCTTTATAAAATAGTATAAATAAATGGGTTAACAGTAACAGTACACGAACTATCATACGCATACTTTCACATCATTATAGCAAAAATCAGGATAATTGTATAGTGAGAGAGCAGGAAAAATGTACAGTTTCTTCCATACAAAGGGGTGAAAATATCAGGAAATTTTAAAGAAGCAGATTTCTTGACGGGGGTTTTATTTAATTATATAATATAAAAAGGCCTTTTTTGTAAAAAGCAAGAAATATAAATTTATTTATTATGATATGGAATCATTTTAAAACAGAAAAGTATTTTATAAAAAATGCCAGAAACCTTATTTGTGTCGTATTTCTGTTTTAATATAATTTTAATATAACAGAAATATACTTATAACAAAGCTGTTTTTTTATGATACTATATAATTTGTGATGGAGTGTACTCTCGGAATCTTTCCTGTACTTGATTTTGTGAGCACATTGAATAATATGGGAGGTAAAGAATGAATAAGAAACATTTAGGAATTGTAGCATTGTTTATATTGTGTTTTTCATTTGCTTTAGCAGGGAAGTCTGCACAGGCAGCAACAACACCACAGGAAACAAGTGTCAGCAAGATTGCTTATGTGGATGCTTCTGGAAGATTAGTACTTAAGTTTGCGGATTTTTCAGATGCGGGTTATACATATACTGTAACAAATGAGAAGACGGGAGCTAAGACAGATACAGCGCAGCTCGCATCAAAGAAGGGTGTGCTTACAGTAAGTCTTGGCCAGCTTTATTCTGCTAAGACCGGATATAAGCTCGTGCTCACAAGTAAGGATAATACAAAGAAACTGACAGTTCACTATTATACAGGTAAGGCGCTTGGCAGTTATTCTATCAAGCAGAAAAGCAATGATTCTGTAAAAGCTTCCTGGACAGTGTCTGACAAGATATATACTGGATATTCTTTAGAACTGTATCTGGGAGGAAACTCAACAGTAGCGCAGAGAAGGATAAGTGTAGGTAAGACAGCAGCCTCTGCTTCTATTGCATCCTCATCTTTAAAGAATGCCAGATATTATACTTATTTAATTGGTCAGACCACTCTTAACAATAATAAGACAGTTTATTATGGACAGGGAATGCTTAAGACATTTGATTATGTGAAGAAGCCTGCAAAGGTAAAAGGTGTAAAAGCTGTACCAAATGCGAATGCGGCAAAGCTTTCATGGAATGCTGTGAGCAATGCTTCTTATTACACTGTTTATAAGAGTACAAAGTCTTCATCTGGCTATAAAGTAGCCAAGAGCAAATGCACATCCACTTCTTTAAAAATAAAGGGACTGACTGGTGGTAAAAAGTATTATTTCAAAGTTGTAGCAGTTTCACAGGCTGGTGGAAAGACAGTGATCGGAACACAGTCTAATGCGGTTTTAGCGAAGATTCCAGTAGTTGCCGGGCAGGTACGGAATGTACAGTTAAGTTTTGATTCCAAAAAGAATCTGGCACTTACATGGTCAAGAACAGCAAAAGCAACCAGCTATCATATTTTATATAAGAAGGCAGCAGATTCCAAATATAAGATACTGATAAAGACAAAAAAGAGCAATTATAGTCTTGCTAAACTGAAAGCGGATACAAAGTATAACATCAAAGTACAGGCAGTTACCAGAATTGGAAACAAAGTTTACTTAAGCAGTAAGACATCTAAGGTAATTACAGTAACCCCAAGACAGTATAGAGATAAGAATTATAATAAACTGCTTGCCAGCCAGGTAAGAAGTATCGGTTACGTTGGAAATAAATGTATTTACACAACAAAGAAGTATTCAACAGAAGTTAAGACAGCATTTGTAAACTATAAGGGATATTCCAGTAAAACAAAGTATTTGATTTGGATCAGTCATTATACACAGCAGGTAAGTATTTTCCAGGGAAGCAAAGGCAAATGGAAGATGATCCGTACATTTATCTGTGCGACCGGAACGGCAAAGAATCATTCTCCAAGAGGAGTATTTAAGATTACTTATAAGGAAAAAGGCTGGTTCTACACAAGCACAAAAGAACTCTATGTAACACATTATAAGGGAAGAAACTCTTTCCATACACGTCCATTATGGAATAACGGTTCTGTACAGAACCCGACAATCGGAAAACCAGCGTCTCATGGATGCGTCCGCTGTTATAACCAGGATGCGAAATATATCTATGATAAAATGCCAATAGGAACAACAGTGGTGTCTTATTAATCTGGTTTGCCGCAGGCAAATAGACGCCCTCAGGGAATAAAATAATCCATATTTGTGACTTTCGTCGCAGCGGGGAGTAGTCTTCTGAGAAAAGCCCGGCATTAAAATAATTGATTTTGACTCAGTTGTAAAAAACACAAAGTCGTCAAAATCAATTATTTTAATGCCGGGCTTTTCTACCACTAAGCTACACCCTCGTAGCTCCCAGACCACAAATATGGATTATTTTATTCCCTGAGGGCTGGCTTCGTCTGTTTACCACCCCCACCGATAAATCATAAATCATCCCATATATTGCAAATTTGTAGACAATGACGTACAATAGCGTTATGTGATAAAGTCAGGAGGATTATAAGATGTCTATACAAGGGAAAAATGGAACTTCAAGGCGCGAAGTTTTTTCCAGAGAGCTTATCGTAGCTTTTTATTTTATATTTTTGGTAATGACGGCACTCTGTCATAAGTTTGGAGAGGTGCATATTGTTCATGCGTTTACTCGAATAGTTCAGATTGTGTATGTACCGGGAATCTTTTTTGCAGTAGGATATTATATACAGATTCAGAGTGAGAAGTATGGGGACTTTAAGGGATGTATGTTAAGGCATGCGGCCTATAGTCTTGGATTGTATGCACTTTTGGGAATTCCTTATGAAGTATTCGCAAAACATGTGGATCCGTTTACGACAATAAGGAATTTCATATCGTTTATAAAGGTTTTTGAAATTTCAGCTATCTTTTTGTCTGTCAGCATCGTATTTCTTTTGTGTGCCTATTTGTGGGATTATATAGAAGGATGGATGGAGAAGCCGGTATTGCTTCTATTGATATGTATTATTGGTTTTCTGCCTGTTTTTCTTCCAGAAGGGATTATCGGATATGGTCTGGCAGGAACATTGATTGGTGGAGACCGCACACATGCAGTTGCGATTAGTACGGAACTATTTGTATTTTTCTGGGGTGTATTTTGTGCAAAGAAAAAGCAGAATACATTTTTAGAAAAAAAGAATTTTATTATGGCGGCGCTTTCTTTTGTTATTGCAGGAGTGTTTGCAGTACTTCATATAAAGGCGGCATGTTTTGTATTTTTTGGAATGTTCCTTGCATTTATAGCGATTAATATATGTGTGCCATTTGCCGGTATTTATGCGGTATTAGAAGAAGCGGTAGTGAATATTTTAGAAAGAGTGTGGGGCATTATAACAACACCGGCTTCCAGAGAGGGAGAGGAAAACGGGCGTTCCTTACTTAGATATTTTATTGGATATACTGTGCTTTTTGTGGTGATGGCAGTGCTTATTTTCCTGCCATACATTTTACAGAATAAAACGTTAATCTGGGAGGCAGATGGTCTTGGGCAGTATGTTCCGAAGGTATATCGTTTTATTCAGTATATTCCTGAGATATTTAAAGATATTTTCAGTGGAAACTTTGATTTTAAACAGTACGATTTTACAACAGGACTTGGTGCGACAGTGGCAATCAGTTATGACCCGGTTTATTGGTTATACCTGTTATTCTCACCGGCGAAGATAGAGAAGGCATATAGTTTCCTGATTATTGTAAGGTATTTTCTTGCAGGACTTAGTATGTCCGGTCTCGTACTTTATTTTAAAAAGTCACATTTTGCAGCTTATACGACAAGTATCGTGTATGCCTTTTCCGGCTATGCGATTTATGCGGGAACGAAGCATGGGCAATTCCTTACGCCAATGATTCTTCTCCCGATTCTTGTTGTTGCGATGGAGAGACTGATTCGTAATAGAAAATGGTATATGCTCACAGTTTTAGTAGCGGTTTCTCTGCTGTGTTCTTATTATTTCCTGTATATGAACACGATTGCACTGGGAATCTATTTTGTGCTTCGAATCGTTTGTACAGAGGAATATCGGAATTGGAAGACATTTTTTGAGCGAGGATTTATTATAGTGGGAAGTTATATTCTGGGGGCATCCCTGGGAGTAATCTCATTATTTACATCTTTTGGAAGTTACATGGGTTCAAGCCGAAGTGGCGGTGGAAAGATTACTGCATTTTTAAGTACAACACCATTATTTTATCGTACAGAATGGCTGGTGGACTTTTTCACGTCTTATATATCGGATAACTTTGCGTCTGGTTTATGGCTTAAGCTTGGATTTGCTCCGCTTGCAATGCTGGCGATCGTATTACTTTTTACAAGAAAGAACCGAAAGGAACTTCGCTGGCTGTTTGTGATTTTCACGGCATTTTCCCTGTTCCCTGTTTTCGGATATATTTTCAGCGGATTTAGTAATGTAAATAACCGCTGGGGTTATATTTATGTGGTGATCGTTTCCTTTATTCTGGCAGAAAGTCTTGATAAGATGCGAGATCTGAGCGGAAAAGAACTAGGAATCATGACAGCAATCACTGGACTTTACGGGCTAGTAAATGTTTTCTCTGACAAGTTGTTTGTTCCAAGTATTTATGGTGCGTTTGGACTTTTGGCAGCAACGCTGATTATGCTGTTCTTATTAAATAGTGATAAGATTACATTTTCTAAGAAACAGTTTAGAGGAATTGTTCTTGGAATGACTGCCCTGGTTATTTTCCTTAATGCAAAGTGGTTTATTACTTCTGGGGATGATAGTTATACGCATCTGGATACCTACGTTTCTGCGGGAGATTCTAAAAAGAAGATTTCAGGGACAGCGTTAAAGCATCTTGATGAAGTACCGGGAGCGGATACGGATGAATTTTACCGAAGTACCAATCTTGTTACAACAGGTAACCTTCGTTCTTCCAGTTTGTTATATGGATATAATGATGTTTCTACATTTAGCAGTACGTTAAATGGCGGTATTGTAAATTATAATAATGCGATGGGTAATTGCCGCTGGAATATTGTAAGTATCTATGATTACAACTTCCGGACTTACCTGAATACGCTTGCGAGCGTGAAGTATATGGGTGTTGCGAAGAAGAATACGGCAACAATTCCATATGGCTATAAAAAGGTGCAGGAGACAAAGAATAAATATTATTCTATTTATGAGAATCAATATTCCTTGCCACTTGGGTATACTTACGATAAAATAGTAAATGCAGATAGAATTGATCAGTATTCTGCAGCCGAAAAGCAGGAGACTACAATGCTTGCAGCTATTGTGGAAGATAAGGATATGGATAAGAACAGTAATCTTACTGTGGCTACGAAGCTTCCGCTTACTGCACAAAAGTTAAAGATTAAAAATATAAAGCTTAACGGTGTGTCTATGACAAAAGATACGATAGAGATAAAGAAGCCGGGTGCAACGATGAAGTTCTCCTTTGAGGCGCCAGCCAATGCAGAAACTTATCTGTCTCTGGTTGGAGATATTTATGCAGAAAAAGATGCGAAAGAGCATTTTATAACAGCAAGAATTAAGGCTCCGGGCGTAAAATATGGTCATAAGTTCCGTATTGATGCATATACTACCGGGCAAAAGGAATATCTTTTTAATCTGGGATACAGAGAGGGTGCTGTAAAGACATGTACCTTGAAGTTTGTCGGTACAGGCACTTTGAAGTATAAGGATCTTGCGATTTATTCTCAGACGATGTCTAATTATGCAGACAGAGTGAATGCACTTAAAGAGAATTCCCTGAAGAATGCAAAAGCAGAGAAGAATACGGTAACTGGTAATATCACTGTTGACAAAGACAAGATGCTGGTGGTCACTCTCCCATATCAGAAAGGCTGGACAGCATATGTTGACGGCAAAAAGACAGATATTCAGAGGGTAAATTATCAGTATATCGGTATTAATCTTAAAAAAGGAACACATGATATTAAGCTACATTATCAGCTTCCGGGAATTAAACTTGCATTTATGATTACCGGATGTGGTATCATAGCATTTGTGGCAATTATTATATTTAATATTGTCAGAAAAAGACGAAAGAATTAGAGGATTTTTTAATACACTCTAAGAAAAATTATTTTGTAAAGGAAGAACAGAATGCAATCAAAGAAATGCCTGGACAGATATGGCGGTAGAAGGCCGCTTTGCCAGAAGTCATGAAGCAGGCAAGATATAATGCATTCTTATTAAAAGGGTGTAGTGAACATAAATAAACATATATAAAGTTTAAGGAGAGATTATCATGGCAGAACAACATTTAACAAAGAGCGAGTTGGCGATTATGGAGGTAATGTGGGAGCAGGAAGAAGCACTTACTGCTTCAGAGATTATCAAAGCATCTGGGGACAAGGAATGGAAGAACAGTTCTATTCATCTCATGGTGAATGCTTTACTTGAAAAAGGATTCCTTGAAGTTGCCGGATTTAAAAAGACAACAAAGAATTATGCGCGTACATTTAAGCCAACTATGACAAAAGAGAAGTATTTTGTGCGCAAAGTTATGGGAAATACCCCAGTAGAAGAGAAGAAAAAGATTTATATGCAGCTGTTAAAAGAAGTGAACGAAATCGAGACACTTGATACAATCAAAGAAGAAATATACGCGCGAAAAAAAGAATTGGAAAATAGATAGTTGACTTTTCCTATCAAGTGGGTATATAATCAACGCATTAAAGTAAATACAGCGGACGCTTAAACCGATGATGTGGAAGTTAGGGCGATTGATGCACTTACAGAGAGACCGGGATGCTGAGAACCGGACAGAACGCAGATTGTCAAGTGGGCCACGGAGGGCAGTGTGAACAGCAGATTCAGGCAGATATCAATTATCTTGCACAGAAGTATTTGAAGAAGTACAGAAACTGATAGAATACGGTGATATGGAAGTTTAAAGCTTACTAGCATTGACGTGAGGACATACGTTAGTTGTCAGGGATATGATGTGTATCCTGTGAGTGCATGAAGATTTTCATGAAGCAAGGTGGTACCGCGGGAGAAGTTTTAGAATTTTACCCGTCCTTGACAGATAGAGAATATTTGTCAGGGACGTTTTTTTATAGTTCTCTGACATCAACAAAGCTGTATTGTGGAAAAACTTTGATAATTGTGGATAAGGAGGATGAAAATGAGAAAAGTTGTGATTATTGGTGCCGGACATGTCGGTTCCCACTGTGGATATGCACTGGCACATTCGGGGGTAGCCAGTGAGATTGTCCTTGTGGATGTGGATAAAGATAAGGCACACGCACAGGCATTAGACATTGCAGATAGCGTAAGCTTCTGTGAGAGAGAAACGGTAGTAAGAGATGGTGACTATAAAGATTGCGAAGACGCAGCTCTCGTTGTTGTCGCAATCGGTGAGGCAAGAAAGCCGGGACAGACAAGACTTGATATGTTAGGCCGTTCCGTAGAAATGTTAAAAGAACTTCTCGAACAGTTAAAACCATACAAGATTCCAGGAATTGTTGTAACCATCACCAATCCAGCCGACATTGTAGCCGACTATGTAAGAAAAGGACTTGGTTTAGAAAGAAACAGAGTCTTTGGAACAGGAACTTTATTAGACACCGCAAGATTAATCCGGACATTAAGCGAAGAATCCGGTGTGGGAAGACGTTCTATTCAGGCATATTCCTTAGGAGAACACGGAGATTCCTCCATGATTCCATTCTCATCAGTAACAATCGGGGGACTTCCATTCGATGCTTATGATATTTCTAAAGAAAAAGTCTTAGAAGCAACCAGACAGATTGGAATGACTATCATCGAAGGCAAAAAATCAACCGAATTTGGTATCGGCAGAGCCTTAACCGAAATGGCAGCCTGCATCCTCCGTGATGAGAAAAAAATCATGCCGGCCTCTGTATTACTTCAAGGCGAATACGGTCAGCACGATGTACATTGCGGAGTCCCATGCCTCATCGGTAAAAATGGAATTGAGAAAATAATCGAACTTCCATTAACAGAGGAAGAACAGGAGATGCTTAACAAATCTTGTGAGGTAATTAAAAAGCATATAAAAATGGCAAGTGAAAATTAGAACTTAGAATTGCTGGCACTCTGATATTTAACACAAGTTTTAATCTGAAACAATTAAACTTTTAAATTTATATAATCTTGGGGAGAAGCTTTTTACAATATAAGCTGATTAAAAACTTCGGACAACAGATATAGAAAGGAAAAGAAAATGAGAAAATTTAAAAAATTTGTAAGTACAGCAATTATAGCAGCAATGGCAGGAACTCTTTGTTTAACAGGATGTGGTTCTAACAGCAGTTCCGAAAGCAGCACAGGAAGTAGTAAGTCAGAAAAACAGGTTACTGTAGCAGTCGTTCAGCCAATGTCCCACACATCCCTTGACCAGATTCGTGATACTATCACTTCTGAACTTGGAAAAGACGACAACATCAAAGTTGTAACAGATAACGCAAACGGTGATACAGCAGCATTAAGCTCTATCATTGAGAATTATAAATCTGAAGGAGTAGACATTGTTGTTCCAATCGCAACTTCCACAGCACAGACAGCAAAAAGCGTTTATGATGGAGAAGATACACCAATCGTATTCGCCGCAGTTTCAGACCCGGAAGCAGCAGGTCTTACAGGAGAAGATTGTGCGAATATCACGGGTGTTTCTAACAACATTCCAGCAGATGAAATCGTTAAGCTGATCGCTAACTTCCAGCCAGATTACAAGAAGATTGGTTTCCTGTATACATCCAGTGAAACAAACTCCGTATCTACAATCACAGCAGCTAAGAAATACTGTGACGATAATAATATCGCTTATGAAGAGTCTTCTATCTCTAATGTTTCTGAGCTTCAGACAGCAGTAGAATCCCTGATTTCTAAAGGAGTAGATGCACTTTATACTGGTAACGACAACACAATCGCTTCAGCAATGGCTACTTACACAGATGTCGCTTACGCGAAGAAAGTTCCTATCTACTGTGGTGCTGACTCTATGGTTGCAGACGGTGGATTTGCTACAGTTGGTGTAAACTATGTACAGCTTGGAAAACAGGTTGCAGACATGGTAGAAAAGATTGCAAACGGCGAAAAAGTTTCTGATATTCCTTACGAGACAATTTCTGATTATGCAAAATATGTAAATATGCAGGCTGTAAAACAGTTTGGTGGTAACTTCGATAAGAAGGCATTTGAAGGATTTGATGTGCTTGTAGAGGAAGATGGAACAAGTCATTTTAATAAATAATGAATCAAGATTAGAATTGAGGACATAAACATGAATGAAATAGCAGGCATGTTAGTTTCCGCTCTCGGCCAGGGGTTTATCTACGCCCCTATGGCCCTGGGCGTTTTTCTGACATTTAGTATTTTAAAAACCCCTGACCTTACGGTAGAGGGAAGTTTTGTATTTGGAATGACCGCCTGTGTCGTAGTGACGATTGCAGGGCATCCGATTTTAGGGCTTGTTGCTGGCACGCTTGCAGGAGCGGCAGCAGGACTTTGTACGGGACTTTTGCAGACTAAATTAAAGATTGAACCGATTTTATCTGGTATCCTTACAATGACGGGACTTTACACAGTAAACTATGCTATTCTGGGTGGTCAGTCCAACCGTTATTTACAGTATGAAGCAAAAAACAGCTTGGGTGTAACCGTAAATAAACCGGCAGATACTGTATACAAGATATTCCAGAGAGCCTTTGGCAAGGATATGTCATCAGGCATGACCGCATTTTTACTTACCATGATAATCGTTATTGTAACCTGTGCAGTTCTTGTTACATTTTTCCGTACAAGAAATGGTATGGCGATTATTGCAACTGGTGATAATGAGGAAATGGTTCGTTCATCTTCGATTAATGCAGATGTATCCAGAATCGGCGGGGTCATGATTTCTAACGCATTCGTTGCATTTTCCGGCGCGCTTCTTTGCCAGTATCAGAAATACGCAGATTTGAACTGTGGAAATGGTATGCTTGTTATGGGACTCGCCTCGGTAATCATCGGTCTTACTTTCTTTGGTAATCATTCCGTTACAATACAGGCAGTTGGTGTTGTTCTCGGTTCCTTATTATACCGAATCATCATTCAGATTGCATACAAGATTGATATGCCAAGCTATGCAGTTAAATTATTGTCTGCAGTCATCGTTGTAATCGCATTAGTTATTCCGTGGTTACAAAAAACATATAAAAAGAAAGGGGGCAGCCGTTAATGAGCAGTCAGTTAAAACTTACAGATATCACAAAAAAGTTTGAGGCAAACACTGTCAATGAAAAAGTTGCCCTCGACCATTTAAATCTCACCGTAGAACCCGGTCAGTTTGTTACTGTACTCGGTTCAAACGGTTCCGGTAAATCTACCATGTTTAACGTCATCCTCGGAAGCCTTTTTCCAGATGAAGGAAAAGTGTACTTAGGAGACAAAGATATTACGAAATTAAAAGACTACAAACGAGCCTTAAACATCGGATGCCTTTACCAGAATCCACTTCGTGGAACCGCTCCGAACCTCACCATTGAGGAAAACCTTGCCCTTGCTTACACAAGAAAGGCTTCCCCGTCTTTCTTTGCCTTAAATAAAAAGGACAGTGCCTACTTTAGAGAAGTCCTTTCCACACTTGGAATGGGACTCGAAGACAGAATGAAAACCAAAATCGGTCTTCTTTCCGGCGGACAGCGACAGGCAGCCTCTCTTTTAATGGCAACCATTGCAGAACCAGAACTCCTATTACTCGATGAACATACCGCAGCCCTTGACCCCGGCGCAGCCGAAAAAGTCATGGCATTAACGAAAAAGATTGTTGAGGAAAATAAAATCACAACCCTTATGATTACACATGATATGGAATATGCATTAGAATACGGCAGCAGGACGATCATGCTGGATTCTGGAAAAATAGTCATGGATCTGACCGGAAAAGAACGAGAAGAAATGACAACAGGGAAATTAGCCGAACTCTTTTATGGAAAAGCACATAAGAAGGGGTGATTTGCCGCAGGCAAGGGAGATAAACAGATAAACAGACGAACTCCAGAAGGTAAATAAAGCATATTTGTGACTTTAGTCGCAGCGTGTTGAATGTTCGCTTTTGCGCTCACATCCAACACTTGCTCCGAGGCCACAAATATGCTTTATTTATCTTCTGGAGTTCTGTTTGTTGGCAGCCCGGCAAAGCTAAAGAATCTATAGTCGGATTGCTTGAAGAGCTATTGAGTAGAACCGCTAAAAAATTTATAGTTGTTGAGCAATCGTAAGTGGTAGATAGTGCGTACCTTGACCTGCGTGGTAAACCAGAATTTTACATAGCATCAGCCCATTCATATAAATCGGAACCAATGATATCTGTTCCATCTTCATAATCACTGACTTCGCCATTTTCATCGATATAGCGGATTAATTTCCCGTTAAAATAATAATATCTGTATTCAGAATTATCATCATTAGATTTCATGAAAATGAAAAATGGTTTACTATTTTTGTAGGATACTTCAACAGTATAATTATCCTGATATACGGTATCAACCATTTTTGTCAGAGTATTATTTCTGTAATAGAACGTTGCCCCATCACCAGAGTCACTTTCCATTGAATCTAAGTTATTTTCAATATCATAATAATCGGTTTTGATTTGATTTATTTTATCTTCAAAACTTATAGAATCCCATGAGGACTCTTCGTTATTATTTTCATTAGAAGAGTCAGAAGAATCATTCCAGGAATCATCGGAGGAATCATCGCTGTAGCTTTCTGAATCATCAGAAAAATCATCCGAATCATCAGTATTATCATAACTTTCAGTATCTTCGTCAGTATATTCTGTAGTGGACTCATAAGGTGCATAGGAACGAGGGCGTTTGTCCCATTGTAAACAATGGTCAAGTTGAAACAGATTCTGAACAAATAATATAATTACTAGAACGCAAGTAATAATAGATAAACTAAGGAGTGCTATTAACCAATTAAAATCAGCCATGTTTTTATTGCTAAAGATTATTTTATCCAGTATTGTATAGAACAGGATAGAAATAATAGTCATAGCTAATGCAAAGATTACGCTATCTAATGCGAAAATAAAAACAGAATAAACAGCAGTCATTTGCAAAATCAATGTAAAAATAATAGACCACAGCAGGCAAAGTGCATAATTTATCAGATATAAAAGAGGGAACTCCTTAGCAGCATTCTCCTTTTTGGATATGGTGCCAGCAATAGCCGGTGCGACTAAGGATAACAGCAAAAGAATGGATGAGTATGGAGAAATAAATAACTCTTTTACTGTATAAAAACAATCGGATAATATAGAAAAAATAAGGGCACCGATAATAATAATAACTACAAATTTTATGACATCTAGAATATCCCCTTCCGAAGAAAGACTGGCAGGAGTTATACTGCCGCCTCCAGTGGAAGTATGAGTTGTGGAACTTCCCGTTGTCTGGTTGTCATTGTTATAGTTTGAATTATTATTAGATGAGGCCGAATCATTATTATTTCCGATTTGAAATTGGCCTATCTTTCCATTGTAATATGGAAACATTCCAATATAATCTCCACGATCGTTGTGAACTTCACCGTTTGACCATACACTTCCTAAATAATCACCTTTATAATTTCGTATTTTCCCCTGACTATCTATACTGCCCATATAAGTGCCACTGCTGTCATGGAACTTTCCAAACTTGTCTAAACTACCGAGATAAGTACCGTCAGAGGCGTAAATAGAACCGCTACTGTCAATACTTCCCCACCGAGAACCATCTTTAAAAAAATCAGACATTGAAATCCCTCTTTTCTGTAAAAATATTAGTGTAAATTAATAGCTCTTTCCGCATGATTTGCATTTCTTACCAAAGATACTTAAGCGTCCTTCGCAATATGGACAGATGCCATTTTGAATAAGTTCCCGAGATTTGTTTTCATACCAAGGAGTGCCAATGAATATGCGAGGTGGAAAATGAGAAGGACAGATAACTTTTTTCAATTGTTTGCAACATGAAAAAGGAGAGTCAGATGTTGAAACTTCTACAGCATGAGGAAGGTATACTTCCTTTAAATTTTTACAGCTTCCAAATGCATCCTTTTCAATTATTTCGACACTTTCTGGAATAGAGATATTTAATAATGATTCACAATTTTCAAATGCGCTCATAGGGATTACTTTAAGATTATTAGAAAAAGTTATTTCTTTTAAATTTGTACAGAGATGAAAAACATGGCTTCCTAAGGTGGTTATGCTATTAGGAAGGATGATTTTCTGTAGAGATTTGCAATTAGAAAAGGCGCTAGAACCTATAGAGGTTACCTTGGTGGGAATGGAAATGTTTACCAAGCTTTTGCAGCCGGAAAATGCATATTGTCCTATTGATAAAAGGGTAGTTGGTAGTTGTATAGATTCTAAATAGGTCATATTAGAGAATGCAGCGTCTGCAATCTCTACTACGCCTTCTGGAATAATTACTCTTCTGGAATTTCCACGATATATTATTAAGGTTCCAGCTACAATTTCAAAATCATTACTATTTGTTGGACTAATGCGATTTGATTGAGTTGGACTGTTACATAATAATTTTCTAAGATATTCGATGGAATAAGTTGTTCCGCATGTCGTACACATACCTTTGCCGTTAGCCTGTATTTCTATTTGACCTCCACAGATTTCGCAATGCATAATAAATCCTCCTTTTGTAAAAATATAAGTATCTCGTTTTTTCTATTGTACTCTCCTCATTGTAACAATTTTTTTTCAAATATCTAGCGTTTATGTCTAAATGGTCGTTTTTACGACACTTTTGGTTATAAATCTATAAATGTAGATATGATTTTAAAATAAATAGAGAGCGGATATAGGCAATGAGCAGAACTCAGGGAGATAAATAAAGCATATTTGTGGCCTGGGAGCAAGTGTTGGATGCGAGCGTATAAGTGAGCATTTAACACGCCGCGACGAAAGTCACAAATATGCTTTATTTTTTAGCGTTTCTACATTTATAGTTGTTGAGCAATCCGATAAAAAACTTTACACTAGCTATTTATTCTATAAATATAATAAATAGAGATGATTGATGGATGAAAACCTGAGAATATAATATGTACCAACTAATTTGTAGTTATGTTGGGAGGTATTATATAAGGACTAATAATAAAGCGCTTAATCTTTTTTTCATAACTTTTTTCTCCTCTCCATTTTTTGTGAAACCTTAGCAACGTTTATATCAGGGTGAAATCATAAGAGCGACAGCTTTGCCGTTTCGAACTTTAATGTATAAGGCCATATTTAATAGATATTTTTTAAATTCCTTTAGTGAACATCTGTAATGCTCATCTTCATCTATTAGATAATATTTAGTTTTTTTGGTGATTTTAAAGACTCGTTTTTTTGAACGGCAATATTTATATGTATTCGTGTTCCATTTTTTTTGTAAATAAAAACTTCCATATGTTATTACTTTATTCTTTTTAAAAATAATTTTACGTAATTTAGGGGGAGTTTCTGTTTTGTAATATTTTCCCACATAAGAAGAGGAGTAATATACTGTTTTACTGGACTTTGCCGATGTTTGCATTGGTGTGATTAAAGTAAGTAATATCATTGCTAAAATAAATAGTCTTACTGTTTTTTTCATAATGTTACTTTCTCCTTTCTGCATTTGTGATATCTTAGAGTATTTTTTAACACGCTCTAAGATTATTTGATGTTTTTATTTTAGCAAATTTTGAAAAAATATCTATCCAATGTGTCTAAATGGTCGTTTTTACGACACTTTTGGTTATAAATCTATGAATGTAGATATGATTGTGAAATAAATAGAGAGCGAACATTCAACACACCGCGATGAGAGTCACAAATATGCTTTATTTATCTCCCTGAGTTCGTCTATTTTCACAGTCTCAAAAATTAAAATTCCTCTTGCATAAATCAGAAAAATGTTATATAGTAAAAATATGGAATTAAAGAATGATTAATTACAAAAAGGAGGTATTTGTGGACGCATCTATTAAGGGAACAGTAAGGGCGTCAGATAAAGATGCGCAGTATGACGAGAAGGCTAAAAAGCTTTTAGGGCATAAAATCATACTGGCGTACATATTGGTAAATACTATAGAGGAATTTCGGGGGATGAATCCGAAGGAAGTAGTTAATCATATAGAAGGAGAACCGTATATTAGTGTAGTTCCGGTTAAATCTGGAATGACTAATGTGAAAAAGAAAGAGGGAGAAAAGAGGGCTAAATCCGGAAAAGAATCAGAAGAAGATACGAAAACTACAGAACAGGTTATCGGGTTAAATACAGAAAACAGTGAGATTAACGAGGGAATGATACGTTTTGATATTATCTTTTATGTCAGAATGAAAGATGGTCTGACTCAGATGATTATTAACGTAGAGGCACAAAAAGAAGAACCGAGAAAATATAAAATAGTAAACAGAGCTATTTTCTATATATGCAGAATAGTATCTTCACAGAAGGAAAGAGACTTTGTAAATTCAGAATACAATAATATGAAAAGAGTTTATTCTATTTGGATTTGTATGAACATGAAAGAACACAGTTTGAGCCACATTCATTTAAAAGAAGAGCACATTATAGGATTTCATAAATGGAAAGGCGATTTAGATCTTCTCAATATTATAATAATAGGAATTGCAAAAAGCTTACCGAAAAAAGAAGAAAAATACGAATTACATCGTTTGTTATCAGCACTTTTATCTTCAGACTTGGAGGTAGAAGATAAATTGGATATAATGGAGAAAGAATACGATATCCCATTGGAGAATGATATAAGGAAGGATGTGAAGGAAATGTGTAACTTAAGTCAGGGGATTAGGGAAGAAGCATTCGAAGAAGGACAGGAACAAGGAGAAAAACAAAAATTAGTTAAAGTAGTTACTAAGATGTATGAGGCAAAGTTTCCATTAGAACAAATTGCAGCAATAGCAGAAATCAGTGTGGAGAACGTAAAAGAAATCATAGACTAGAGCGTGTTTGAAAAATCATTCCTGCAATCTGCACGCCCCAATTTGCGGTATATTTTGCCTTCATTCAGTTGACGTAGCCCGCTACGCGGCCCTCATTCAGGCGAAATCTCCCACAAATTGTAACTCACATCTTGCAGAAAGCATTTTTCATTCCAGCAGACACTGTCAGAACCATCGAAGCACAATCCTCCCCATTTGTGGCCTGGGAGCAAGTGTTGGATGCGAGCGCATGGAGCGAACATTCAACACGCCGCGACGAAAGTCACAAATGGGGAGGATTGTGCTTCGATGGTTCGTCAGTTTGTCAGTTTGGTACTTCAGAATGATGGTTCGTCAGTTTGTTAACTCGTTATGATGTTTCGTCAGTTCGCCTTGAATACCAAGCTTTCTACTTCATCTGTTTTGTTAAAACATTTTGTGGTAATATATATAATAAAACTGCGTGAATATTATCATACAGACAGGAGTACGAGATGAAAAGCAGAGTCCAGAAAAAAGAAACGCGTTGGGAGAAGCTTGATAATACAGCGAATCTTTTCCCGGTTATCGCAAATGAGACGATGACAAATGTATATAGAATCGCTGTAATTCTTTCGGAGAATATTGAGCCAGAGTGTCTGCAGGAGGCATTAGAACAGGTTCTGCCCTGGTTTAACACAATGAATGTACGGATGAGAACGGGAATGTTCTGGTATTATTTTGAGACAAATGTAAAGGGAAAGCCAGTTGTGCGTGAGGAGGAAGATTTTCCTTGTCGTTATATAGAGCAGCATCGGAATAAAAGTTATTTATTTCGGGTGACATACTATAAGAACCGAATTAATTTGGAAGTATTTCATGCGCTTGCAGATGGAATGGGAGCGGTGAACTTTTTAAGGGAATTGACATATCAGTATTTGAGGATTTGTTATCCGCAGCTTTCAGGTGAGATGGGTGACCGGCTCTGCGATGATACGTCGCTTGATACAGAGGACAGTTATTTAAAGAATTATAAAAAGGCAGGGAAGAAGACTTATAAGTCTGTTCCAGCAGTGCACATGAAGGGAGAACGTCTTGTTCGAGGTGAACTAGGGATTATTCATGGGTATATGTCAGTGAGGCAGCTTAAAGAGAAGGCAAAAGAACTTGGGATGAGTATTAATGAATATTTATCCGGGATTTTTGTATACAGCATTTATAAAGGATATTTGCATGGAAATGTTTCAAAAAAGCCGATTGTGCTGTGTGTTCCGGTGAATCTGCGGCCGTTTTTTGGCTCAATGACAACAAGGAATTTCTTTGCGATGGCGAGTGCCTCTTTTTTACCGGAAAAGGAAAAATACGAGCGGCAGGAAGTGATGAAGCTGGTGCAGGCAGAGTTAAAGAGGCAGATTACACAGGAGAATCTGGAAAAAATGATTGCATACAATGTGTCGAATCAGAAGAATTATGCATTGCGGGTAGTCCCTCTTTTCCTGAAAAAGCCAGCGATTAAGTTTGTATATTTGATGAGTGCGAAGGCAACGACAACAACGATTACAAATATGGGACAAATGATGGTGGATGAGGCATACCGCCCATATATCAAGCGTTTTCAGATAATACTGTCTCCATCGACCGGGCAGAATACAAAGGCAACAGTCTGCTCCTATGGGGATGAACTGACATTTACTTTTAGTTCGCTTTTAAAGGATACTTCAGTACAGAAAGTATTTTTTAGAAGTCTTGCGGAGAACGGCATTGATGTAGAGATAGAAACGAATGGAGTGTATTATGATTAATGAAAAGCATTTTTCAACACGCTCTGGCATTCCGAATAGAAAGTTTGAATGTACTATAATTAATAGAAAGTGTTTGCTGAGAGGAGGTGCATTTTCCCATGAATAAATGTAAGAGATGCAACGTGTGGGTTGCGGATGATACAATGGTTTGCCCGCTGTGTCATACAATATTGACGGAAGAAAAGTCAAAGGGACAGAAATCAGGCAGCGGATTTCCAGATAGTGAATTTGAATATAATGGAGCCAGGTATGTTGATATAGATTCCGTAGCAGATAAAAGATTTCTGATACAAGGTCCGGGCTATCCTGATGTAAAGAAAAATACAAGACGTTTCCGAAAAGCAGGGCGAATTCTCCTGTTTATTTCGCTTGCGTTAGAAATGCTGCTTGCATTTATCAACTATCTGACATTTGATATGGCACCGAAATACTGGTCTGTTGTAACTGGGGGGATTATTGCCTATCTCATATTGACAATGTGGGATATTTTCAGTAGAAGACAGGGGCATATCCGAAAGATCTATACACAGATTTTTGTTATATTAGGACTGATGATTTTGATTGATTTTGCCCTTGACTGGAGTGGATGGTCACTGGAATTTGGTCTGCCGTGCATTATTTATGGATTGGTTCTTGCAATTATCATTTGTATGAGCGTGAATTCTTCAAGCTGGCAAAATTATCTGCTTATGCAGCTTGCGGCAATTGCGCTCAGTATATTAGATGTAGTATTACATTTTACGGGGTATTTGCATCATATCGTACTTGCATGGATTGCATTTGGATTGTCCGTATTGCTGTGGAGCGGAACGATGATAATTGGAGACCGCAAGGCAAAGAATGAATTGAAGCGAAAGCTTCATATATAGCCTTCTATAGTTTTGTGTAAACAGAAACAAACATTAAAAAATTAAAATAGTGAATAGGGAGATGAGGATGAATAGAAGAAATTTGGGGACAAGTAGTGGAAGAAGAGAGAAGGCTGTAGATAAATCTGCAATGGAGCGAATGGTTCGCCAGAATAGGGCAAGAAGAAAGAAACGCAGAAAAGATAAGTCAATCAGTCTGGCAGCGACTGTGTCTAAGAATGTTATTGCGCTTGCAACTTCTCTGCATGGAATTGGTCCGCTGATCCAGAATGGGACATTTCGGAAGAGAGTGGCAGAGATAGAACCGCCGTGGCATCCACCAAGAGGATTTTCACTTGTTCCGATGGAGATGCCAGATTTTTCAATGGAATTGTTATTGCATCAAAATGAGTTCTTTCCCAATAACAGCTTGGAATATTTGAAAACTGATGATAGCAATATGCCAGAAGACCGGGCGGGCAAAGAAGATACAGCAGAACGCCTGCTGACCGAGAACCGTGAAGTCGTTTTACAGCTTCATGGTGGAGGTTACATTGGAAAAATGAAAAATGCATACCGGGATTTTGCCGTATTGTATGCAAGAATGCCGGGAGAAAGGGCAGTTCTTTCTGTTGATTATCGTGTGGCACCAGAAGACCCATATCCGGCAGCATTAGAAGATGCTTACGCAGCATACCAGTGGCTCCTTGAAATGGGATGTAGGGGAAGTCAGATTATTGTTGCCGGAGACTCTGCCGGAGGCGGCCTGGCATTAGCACTCTGTCTTTATTTAAAAGATAAAGGAGAGCCGCTTCCGAAGAAACTTGTGTTAATGTCTCCGTGGACAGATCTGGCAGCCACAGGAGATTCCTATGAGACAAACTTTGAAAAAGATCCCCTTTTTGGTAATACGACAGACAGCATGATTTACAGCAATGCATATTATGGGGAAAATGACCCTAAAACACCATATATTTCCCCACTCTACGGTAATTACGAAGGGTTTCCGCCAATGCTCTTTCAGGTAGGCGGCTCAGAAATGCTTTTAAGTGACAGCGCGAGAGCAGCAAAAAAAGCGAAAGCAGCAGGTTGCGAAGTGCAGCTTACCATATATGATGAAATGTTCCATGTCTTTCAGCTTGGAATGAAAAAAATGAAAGAATCAAGAGAAGCCTGGAAAGAAATAGAAGAATTTCTTACTATTTAATTCATTAGACAGACACCCATGAAGAAAGGATATCTTCTTTCATTAGGGACTTCGACAATTTTGTTATATTATTCTTGAATTAAGAAAAAAGGGCGTTTTTTATGCGGCAAAACGAAATTTCTCCGAAAACTGGTAAACAGAGTCATAATTTCAAAAAAATGAGCAATACTAACAGCAGAAAATCATTATCTATAAAACCAGAATAAGGAGAAGATATTATGAAAGCTACAGGTATTGTACGTCGTATAGATGATTTAGGCAGAATTGTTATACCAAAGGAGATAAGAAAGACTCTTAAGGTAAAAGAGGGAATGCCGCTTGAGATTTACACGGATAAAGAAGGGGGAATCATTTTACGAAAATTTTTGCCTTTTTCAGAAATGTCTTCTCTTTCGGAAGAATTCGCACAGTGTGTAGCACAGCAAATGGGGAATGCAGTCTTTGTCACAGACAGAGAAAAAGTTGTTGCTGCTGCCGGATACACAGGAGAGGATATTGTCGGAGAACCAATCAGTCATATATTAGAGAATATTTTGGATGACAGAGATGAGAGATTACCGTTATCCGAAAGAAATCGCTTTATTCCAGTAATTCATGGCATGGAAGAACATGAACAAATCTGCCAGGCAATCCGAAGCAATGGACAGATAATTGGAGCGATTATTATACAGGCAAAAGATAGAAAACAACGACTGGGGGAATCGGAGAAGAAGATCGCCCTTGTGGCGGCGGAATTTTTGGGAAAACAGGTGAGTGTGTAATAAATTCCAGTTTGCCGCAGGCAAATAGACGCGCCCAAAGAGAGAAGATACCGTAAATTGAGGCGTGCAGGTTGCTGGAATGATTTTTCAAACACACTCTAAATCCCTCCAATGGATTTTCCGACCTGCCAGCAAGCAGAACCCAGAAAGATAAATAAAGCATATTTGTGGCCTCGGAGCAAAGGCTGGATGCGAGCGCTTTTACGCGAACATTCAGCCTGCAGCGACTAAAGTCACAAATATGCTTTATTTATCTTTCTGGGTTCGTCTGTTTTGTCTGTTCCGCCTATCTCCCTACAAATACCGGAAAAGCTCCTTAGCTTCATCCTTCTTTGCAGTATCCTTCACATCAAGTATCTCCGCCTTGACAGTCTTATTTCCAAACTGGATTTCAAGAACATCGCCATTCTTCACATTAAGACTTGCTTTAGCGGTCTTACCGTTCACAAGAACACGACCGGCATCGCAGGCTTCATTCGCTACGGTACGGCGTTTGATTAAGCGGGAAACTTTTAAAAATTTATCTAGTCTCATAATGTCCTCCCGGACGCTGACTTTTAAACACGATCTAATTAATAAAATTAGTTATTTACTTTCTCTTTTAAAGACTTCATAGCTTTGAACTTAGGAGCTTTAGAAGCTGGGATGTGGATAGTCTCTTTTGTTCTTGGGTTGATTCCGTCACGAGCTGCTCTTTCAGTTACTTCGAAAGTACCGAATCCAGCTAACTGAATCTTCTCGCCTTTGCTGAGTTCATCACCAACAACATCAATGAAAGCTTTTAAAGCCTGGTCAGCATCTTTTTTTGTTAATTCTGTTCTTTCTGCAATTGCTGCTACTAATTCTGTTTTATTCATGATAAATTCCTCCTGATATTCTTGTCATTGTCTCATTGAAATATCGCGCAAAAGCGCATTTACTTCAATAGTTATAACGGTTTTGGAAGTGTTTGTCAAGGTGTTTCCTGCAATTTTTACAGGGTTATATATTTTATTAGCAATACATATAATGAAAGGAATAAAAATGAGGGTAAAACTTATGGAAGAGAGGATTTTAAAGAGTCATAAGATTTCACTTTTTAATCGAAGCAGCGGGATTATAAGCGGTGTAAAAGAGGTAATTTCCTTTGACCCAAATGAGATTATTTTAGATACGGAACAGGGAATGCTTATGATTCAGGGAGAAGAACTGCATGTAACAAAACTTACAGTAGAAAAAGGGGAGGTGGAGATAGAAGGACTGGTGTACAGCATGGTTTATTCGGATGACGGATATATGAAAGGGGAAAAAGGAGGTCTGCTCAGGAGGTTGTTCCACTAAATGGAAAATAAAAAAATAGCGGATATTATTATAAAGCAGATTCATCTTTTTTTCATTAGCGGTCTATATGGAATTTTGCTCGGATTATGGTATGAATTTTTCCGAACGCTTCGAAAAAATTTTGTACATAAAAACAAAATGGTGCATTTGGAAGATGTGATTTTTTGTTTTACAGCAGCTATAGGATTATTTATACTGTTTCAGGTGTATAATCAGGGAATGGTACGATTTTATTGTCTGGTTGGATTAGAATGTGGGGCTGTTTTTTATTTTTTGGTTTTGAGTGAAGTGATTGGAAAGCTGTTTTCTGTATTTATTAAAATTATTAGCAAAATAGTGAAAATTACAGGGGGAATCATACTTTTTCCAGGAAAAGTAATTGTGAAAAATACAGGCAAAATGTTGAAAAATATGAGGAGAACCGTTAAAATAATAAGAAGAAATAAATGAGGCAGGATTTGGCAGGTGCAGAATGAAGAAGAGAAAGAAAAAGAAGAAAAACAGTAAACAGTTTAACAGACAGTTCAAGAAGACGTTTTTTACGAAAAAGTCTGCGATTATTATTGTTTGTACAGTTATTATTTTAAGTGCTTTCTGGGGAGCATACCAGAAAGTTGAGAGAAAAGCTGCGAAGTATCAGAAGACAATTGATGAATTAAAGACAGAAGTGAAGAATTTAAATCAGACGAATAAAACACTTGAAAAAGAAAAGAATAATATTGATACGGACGAGTCTAAAGAGCGAATTGCGAGAGAGCGTCTCGGAATGATCAAAGAGGGAGAAATTTCTTTGCAGGAAGCCCAGGAAGGAGAATCAGCGAGTACAACGGCGGCAGACAGCGCAGAAACCACAACGGCAAGCGAAGATCAAAGCGGTCAGACAACGGAAAGCGCAGATCAGACAACACAATCTCAGACAGAGAATAAAGCAACAACACAAAAAACAGATTAAAAATTTTAAAAAACCCTTGACATATCATAAAATACATGGTATGATATTGCCTGTTGAGTGTGGCGGGATAGCTCAGTTGGCTAGAGCACGCGGTTCATACCCGCGGTGTCGCTGGTTCAAATCCAGTTCCCGCTACTTTGAAAAAGGCTTGTATAAGCCTTTTTTTTATTTCTTTAAGGAACAGACGGACACAGGGAAGCTTATAATAGCAAAGGTGACTGTGGTCGCTGCTAGAAGAGTATCGGGTGAAAGTTCCTCCGTAAAATAATTGATTTTGACTCAGTTGTAAAAAACACAAAGTCGCAAAATCAATTATTTTACGGAGGAACTTTCATTAATGGTATCTTTGAGCAGCTCCTAGAGTGTGTTTCAAACACGCTCTAAGTTGCCATTGCTATTATAAGCTTCTTTTGTGTTCTGTTTTTCGTAAGAAATAAAAAGGTTATTCAATCCTTTGAGGGGATTTGAGGATTTGGGCAGCGGTTTTTGCTTACTTTCATATAAATTCTGAATTTTCCCTCTCCAGCCAAAGACAGCTCTCAGGGAATATAATAGTCCATATTTGTGGCCTGGGAGCAAGTGTTGGATACGAGCGACAGAGCGAGTATTCAACACGCCGCGACGAAAGTCACAAATATGGACTATTATATTCCCTGAGAGCGTCTCCTTTGCCAGCGACAAACCAGAAGCCTCAGCTTTTCGTCGGCGTTGCCACCAATCGACATATCTGTTTCGAAGAATCAACTATAATGATTCTGAAATCGTATTGTGGAGGGAAGGTATTATGCATAACAGAAGTTATAACGAGCAGGATGCCATACAGCGCCTGCTTCTTTTTGAAGAGGGACTTTCCAGATTGATTGAACTGATGAAAATAGAGAAAAAAGATGTGCTGGGTAATGACATGGATTTTTTGTGTCAGTCAATCATGCAGGATGTATGCCGCAAATGTCCTAAATATAGAGAATGTTATGGAAGCAGACAAAAAGAAACAATTGGAGAAATTGCTTCGATATTGGAGCAGGCTTACCAGTGTTCTGGGGTAGACGGGCGGATGGCATCCTCAGAATTTCGCAGGAATTGTGTTTTTTTTCAGCCATTTATGGAAGAAATATCATGGTTATATCGTCTCATTTATCAAAACATATACTGGGAACAAAGGTATGATGAGATAAAACAGGTTATGTGCCGGCAGTTAGATGAACAGCGCCTTTTTCTTCGGGAGTGCCGGGTAAATATGCAAAAAGGTGAAGAAATCTGTGGACGAAAAAAGATGGCATTGAAAACGCTTTTTTTCAGAAAAGGAATTCATTTTATAAAGGGAAAAGAATATAAAGATGGAAGTGGATTGCTTCAGGTGACGGTACAGGTGCAGCCTCTTTTGGGGACAAAGAAAGCAGAACTGGTAAGAAAATGTCTGGATACATATTACAAGAGGAATTTTTACAGGAACATGGAAACAACATGGCTTAGGCCGGGAAAGAACAGGATTTCTTTTATAGAGGAGAATGGTTTTCATGTCGTTTTTGGACAAAGATGTTGTAATAAAAAAGGAGAAGATGTTTGTGGAGATACATTTTCATTTACTAATTTTGGAAGAAAAAGAGCAGTCATGCTTTTGTCAGATGGAATGGGTACTGGAAAAAAAGCGAATGAGGATAGCCGGAGATTGATTGAGACATTGGAAGATTTGCTTGAAGCAGGAATTTCAGAAGAGTTTGCACTGGAAATGATACAGGATGCTCTTTTATTTCAGGATAAGGGAGCATTTTCTACGATAGATGCGGCGGTTATTTCATTAAAAACAGGGATATTAAAATTGTTAAAGGCAGGGGGAATGGCTACATTTATCCGGCATAAAAATTCAGTAGAGAGGATTATGCCAGCTGCGCTTCCTCCAGGATGCCGAATTGGACAGCAGTTTGACTTGAAATATAAAAAGCTATATGATGGAGATATGGTAATCATGGTATCAGATGGAATGCTGGAATTTGAAAATATGCCAGAGATTTCATTTCGTATGGAAAGCCTGATTGGAAAGATAAAGACAAATAATGCACAGGTTTTTGCAAATGAATTGATAGAAGCAGTTCCGGTGTTAGAGGACGGTTATGACGATGACCGAACGGTGCTGGTAGCTGCTATCTGGGAGAAAGGAACACAAAAATGTGGGATAAACATTGGGAGAGAGTAGATTCTTTCTTGAAAAAATGGAAAATGGTACAGGAGGGAGACTCGATTTTACTTGGGATTTCCGGAGGAGCGGATTCTGTTTGTCTTGCGAGATATTTTCTTGCAAGGAGGGAGGCTCTTTCTTTAAAATTGTACGCAGTACATATTAATCACATGCTTCGTGGTGAGGAGGCAAAGCGGGATGAAGAGTTCGTGCAGGATTTCTGCCACAAGTGGAACCTCTCGCTAAATGTGGAGTACCGTAATATAAAAGAGGAGAGCCGGCAGAAAAAATGTTCTGAGGAAGAGGCGGGCAGAATCGCCCGCTATGAGTGTTTCGAAAAATATGCGAAAGAGTATCATTGTGGAAAGATTGCGGTGGCGCATCATCAAAATGATGCGGCGGAAACGATTTTATTTCGGATGCTGCGAGGGACTGGACCGCAGGGAATGGCGGGCATTTTGCCGGTCAATGGAAAGATTATCCGGCCATTTCTCTGTTTAAGCAGGGAAGAAATCATGGATATTCTTCAAAATATCGGGCAGAATTATGTCGATGACAGCACGAATACGAATGAAGAATACAGCCGCAATTATATCCGTCACCGCATTTTGCCGGAGATGGAACATGTCAATCAAAAGGCAGCGGCACATATCAGCGAGCTTGGAATGCAGATGCAGGAGCTTTTAGCATATGTTACCCCGCAAATGGAAAAATTATATAATGAAAATGTAATAACAAATGAACAGGGAGAGCTGTTTTTGGCAGAGAAAACATTTTCTGTGATGAGTCTTTTTGAACAAAAGGAAATGATGAGACGGATGCTTTTTGAAATATCGGGACACCGAAAAGACATTTCCCTCGTTCATGTGGAACAGCTGCTTGCACTGATGGCAAATAAGGAAGGTAAGCAGCAGAATTGTCCGTATGGGGTGCTTGCAAAGCGAGTGCGGGATGGACTTTTATTAATGAAGTTGTCGACTGATGTAACATTTTCAGATAAAAATAAACAAAAAGAAGGGCAACAAAAGAGTGATGAACAGAATTTAGAGAATTTAAATAGAAAAAATAAAAAATGTGGTAATCATTTAGAAGATAAAATGCAGCCAGTATATTTGCCGCTGACTGCCGAATCAGAAGAATCAAAGGCAGAAGAAACGATAGTATTGTCAAATGAGACATTATTGCAAAAATTTACAATCCATTTTTCCATTTTACCGTGGAATGGCGGGAAAGTTGCAAAAAGGGATTGTGTGAAATACTTTGATTATGATAAAATGAAATGTAAACCCTGTTTAAGAACCAGAGATACCGGCGATTATTTTATTATGGATAAAGAAGGACGGCGTAAATCACTGGGACGCTATTTTATTGATACGAAAATTCCTGCTTCGGACAGAGACGGGCAGCTTCTGCTGGCAGATGGTTCCCATATTATGTGGATAATCGGAGGACGCATCAGCGAGTTTTACAAGGTAAGCAGCGAGACAAAGCGGGTGCTTAGAGTATCGGTGCAGGAGAAAGAAGAGAATTAGAGAATTTTTTAATGGAGGACACGGAAATGGCAGATAAGATTAATGTTTTGATTCCAGAAGAAACTGTAGACGCAAAGATTAAAGAAATCGGTGAACAGATCAGCAAAGATTATGCAGGAAAAGAAGTTCACCTCATTTGTATTTTAAAGGGCGGCGTATTTTTTGCCTGCGAATTAGCAAAGAGAATTACAGTTCCGGTTTCTCTGGACTTTATGCAGGTATCCAGCTACGGAGATGCGACAGAGAGTTCAGGAATCGTTCGTATTAAGAAGGATTTAGATGATACAATGGAGAACAAGGAAGTAATTATCGTGGAGGATATCATCGACTCCGGAAGAACACTTCACTACCTTATCCCTGTATTAAAACAGAGAAATCCAAAGAGTATCCGTCTGTGTGCCCTTTTAAATAAACCAGACCGCCGTGAGGTAGAAGTTCAGATTGATTATCTTGGATTTGATATTCCAGATGAGTTCGTTATTGGATACGGACTTGACTATGCACAAAAATATAGAAATCTTCCATTTATCGGAGTTGTAGAACCAGAGGCAGCAGAAGATGCTGAGGAGGGAGCAGAGCAGGTTTCCGGGGAAGAGAAAGGAGACAATGTTGAATAGAAATATGAGAAATACTGCCATTTTACTGGTAGTGTTCCTGGCGGTATATATGTTTGGCAATTATTTTGCTGAAAAGAATCTGATGTCGGGGAGCGGCAGCAGTTCGTATTCTTACGAAAGACTGGAGTCCGATATCGCAAAGAATAAAGTAAAGTCAATAGAAGTAGTGCAGAACGCACAGGTTCCTACAGGTTCTGCCATTGTAAAACTGAATGATGGAGAGAAGAAAGTAGCACATGTAACTGACGTGAATAAGGTCATTGATCTGGCACAGCAGTATAAAGTATCCTGTCAGGTAGACGATGTGAAGTCATCCGATGCAGGCTGGCTTTCCATGATTTTGCCGTGGATCGTCATTGGTGTGATCATGATGTTCATGTTTGGTATGATAAGCCGTGCTTCCGGCGGTGGCGGCGGCGGAAATAAGATGATGAATTTCGGAAAGAGCCGCGCAAAAATGCAGGACCCGGAATCTCAGAATATCCGTTTTGACCAGGTTGCAGGATTACAGGAAGAAAAAGAAGAATTAAAAGAAATCGTAGACTTTTTAAAGAGTCCGCAGAAATACATTGAAGTAGGTGCGAGAATTCCGAAAGGTGTTATTTTAGTAGGTCCTCCAGGAACAGGTAAGACTCTTCTTGCCAAGGCCGTTTCCGGCGAAGCAGGCGTGCCATTCTTCAGTATTTCCGGTTCCGACTTTGTGGAAATGTTTGTCGGTGTCGGAGCTTCCCGTGTAAGAGATTTATTTGAAGATGCAAAGAGAAATGCACCATGTATCGTTTTCATTGATGAGATTGATGCGGTGGCAAGACGAAGAGGTACCGGACTTGGCGGCGGCCATGATGAAAGAGAACAGACATTGAACCAGCTCCTCGTAGAAATGGACGGTTTCGGAGTGAATGAAGGAATCATCGTGATGGCAGCAACAAACCGAGTAGATATTCTTGACCCTGCTATTTTAAGACCAGGCCGTTTTGACCGTAAAGTAGCAGTTGGCAGACCAGACGTAAAGGGAAGAGAAGAAATCCTTAAAGTCCATGTAAAAGGCAAACCACTTGCAGAAGACGTAGATTTACACCAGATTGCCCGCACAACACCAGGATTCTCTGGAGCAGATCTTGAGAACCTTATGAATGAAGCGGCAATCCATGCAGCAAGAAATAATGCACGATTCATCCGCATGGAGGATATCAGAAAGTCTTTCATTAAGGTTGGAATCGGAACTGAGAAAAAGAGCCGTCTTGTGCCAGAATTAGAGCGTAAGATCACAGCCTACCATGAAGCAGGCCATGCAATCTTATTCCATTTACTGCCAGATGTAGGCCCTGTATACACCGTATCCATCATTCCTACTGGTATGGGGGCAGCAGGATACACAATGCCTGTACCAGAGAATGATAACGTATTTGAGACAAAAGGCCGCATGATTCAGGAAATCAAAGTCGGCATGGGTGGACGTATCGCCGAAGAATTAATCTTTGACGATGTAACCACAGGAGCGTCTCAGGACATCAAACAGGTAACAGATACCGCAAGAAGTATGATCACGAAGTTCGGTATGTCCGACAGACTCGGATTTATCAACTACGAAGAGAACACAGACGAAGTATTCCTCGGACGTGACCTCGGTCACTCCAGAAGCTTTAGCGAGGAAGTCGCAAGCATCATTGACAAAGAAGTAAAGAAACTTGTTGACGATTGCTACACAGACGCGAAGAGAATCCTCACAGAAAATATGGATGTACTTCATTCCTGTGCGAACTTACTTCTTGAAAAAGAGCGTATTAGCCGAGAAGAATTTGAAGCATTGTTTAAAAATGATAAAGCAGCCGAGGAGAATTTATAGTCTTTCAGTCAGAATGACAAAAGTCGTCAGAATTCGAACGAATCTGCACAAAAATTTTTTTCAATTCATTAAAACTTTATGCACACTTTCGGGTGACCCAATGCTATTATAATACTCGTAACCCCCCCCAATACATTATATAGTTTTGCTACACCCAATAAGTAACAAAAAATACCTTCTCCAAAAAGATGACCGTTCGCTGGTCATCTTTTTTTGTGTTTTTCTCAAATTATTTCATAGATTCTTTCAAAATAAAATTTACAGTATTTCTGGTTGCTGTTTCTTTTCTTCATAAAAAGTATTTTTACAAGTACAAAATTGGTGTTTTTCGTTGAATACTGTAGGAAGTTGTTATATATGAACAAAAGATTGAGTTTAATATTGGCAAATAGGGGTATTTCATTGCGAAAAATGCATAAAAAATATTTTGAAATTTCTTCATGTTTATGCACACTTTCGTGGTAGGAAATGCTATTATAATACTCGTAACCCCCCCAATACATTATAAGTTTTGTTGCATTTAGTGTAACAAGAATACCTTCTCCAAAGAGAGCAGCGATCGTGGCTGCTCTCATTTTTGCATTTATGAAGAATTAATTATTCATTTACTGTATTATGATGACATATGACAGAATACCGGAAAGAGACTTCGGTACCGTATTAGTTATTTGTATTTTTCCATTTGGTAAAACCAATCTTTTTCATGCTGTATCCATATTTTTTAAGTAAAATATTATAATTGGCAAAAGCATCATTTATTCGGTAGATTCCTTTGCTGATATCGTCTGGCCTCGGTTTGCCTTTATAAGGAACAGAAGTTTCTACATCATCATCATAAGTCTCATCTGGATCAGCCCCATCATAACATTCTGTCAGGAAAAGCCCCTGTGACTTTCCGTCATATAAGGTAGAAATCGTACCATTTACAGAATGAGTATGTACAGGATCGACATACAGGTCTCTGTAAGAACTGGAAATCGTACCTTTTTTCTTTTTCAGGAGATTCATGGTTAATTCTGTATGATAACTATCGCATGGAGAATCTAGAACGTAATCATAGCTAAAAAGGAGCTTTCCTTTTTCCGGATAGGCAGTAATACGGACTTCAATAGAATCATCTGTGCCTTTAGGACGGAACTTTGTAGAAATTGTTCTTAGATTTTTTTCTTCTCCTTTACCTTTTTTACCTTTTTTCCGTATAAGATCATATAATTTTTTCGCCTTGATTCGTTCAACGGTATCTACCGTTACTTTACATTTTAGCTTTTTGCCTCTTACCTTTGCAGTAATGGTGCATTTGCCAGGGCTTAAAGCTTTTACAACTCCCTTTTTATTCACTTTTGCAATCTTTTTATTACTGCTTTTCCATGTTACTTTCCTTTTAGTTCCAATTACTCGTAGTTTTACAGTTTTTCCTTGAATCAGTGTAACAGCAGTTTTATTCAGTCTCATTCTTGGAGCTGCATTAACAGCTTTTCCCGGAAAAAGAAGGGAAAACAGCAGGCAAAGAGTAATGGCAATGCTGAGCATGGAAATAACAGACCTCTTTGTGGATTTTTTAAAATATTTATTCATAAAGTGACCTCCATTCTTAATAAATGTATTTGCTCATAGAGTTTCCGGGTCAAAAAAAGCGTCTTTTTGTACATGACAAAAAGACGCTTAAAAAATCAGCTTTATCACACCACGAAAACCGGACAAGAGCCTTCGCCCGATTCTTAAAAATAGAATAGATATTGTATTGAGAATTGTCAAATAAATCATATCCGGCCCTCCTCTTAATCGCATATCAATATATATGTTCATCTTAATTGTAACATAGAAAAGAGGCGGTGGTCAAACACTATCAGAAACTTCTTTACACTTTTTTTACAGGTGTCTTGTTAGATGTAAATGTTGGTGTTATAATGGGCAGAAATTTGGCAAAAATCAGGGGGTGGTCAATGATATTGCTTTATAATGACACAGTAAATGTAGTTCCGTATCCAGGTTTACTTTTTACGGCAATACTTCCGCCATGAATATCTACAATAAAACGAACCATAGAAAGTCCAAGTCCAAAGCCTTCCCCGGCGCTCCTGCTTTTATCAACTCGATAAAAACGATTCCATATTTTATCAAGATGTTCTTTTTCGATACCGATACCGTTATCTTTGATGATGATATCAGTGTTTTTCTGATTCTTTATAAGATTAATCCAGACACATCCGCCGTTTATACCATAATTGATCGCATTTTCTATAAGATTATAAATCATACGCATTAGGAGCATCGTGTCTCCCTGAATAATATATGATTCATTTTGGGGGATATATTCAAATAAAAGAGAAATATTTTTATAAGCTGCCTTTTGCTGCAGTTCTTCTATGACAGATTCTATTAAAAGAGTAAGGTCTACTTCTTCTTTTTGAGGCTTAAAACTATGCTTATCTGTGCGGGATATAGTAAGAAGCTGAGAAATCAGCTGGCCAATATAGGTTGTTTTTTTATAAATAATCTCAATTTCTTCCCGAACACTATCGGTGAGCTTTAGTTCATCAAGGCAATATTCACAGTGGCTTTGTATTACTGAAATTGGTGTTCTTAGTTCATGAGCTGCATCGGATGTGAATTGTTTCTCTTTTTCAAAAGACTTTTCCAGTTTAGCAATCATAGAATTAAATGCATCAGCCAAGTAAGAAAATTCGTCATGAGTGTTTGATGTTTCAATACGTTTTGAAAGATTGACGGAAAAAGATATCTCTTTTGCCATATCACTGATCGTGTAAATTGGTTGTAACGCTTTTTTTAATATATGGTAGCCGACAAAGGCGGAGATGAAAACAGTAATAGGGAAAAGAACAGCAAAAATCCATAGCATATTATAAAGAATTCTTGACCAATGTCCATAAGAAGCGATGCTTCGAACCCATATGGAATCTTCCGGAGATTCTTCATAACAATAGTCATAGACTAACCAGATATTTTTATCAGATTTTATCTGTCGTACCTTATTGTTGATAAATGGAACTTTATCAGGAAAATGTTCTGGCAAAACACCATTTATAAAAGAACTGTTTTTGTCATATAAACTGATAGAAACATTATCGTCATAGAATTTTGTCCAGTCTGCATTATACAAAATATCATTCCTGCTGGACTTATCATATAAATTTTCCAGTATATCAGCGGATTCATCTTTTAGCTCTTCCTGAAGATCATGGACACTGTAGCTTTTAGAAAGAAAATAAATATAAAAAAATACGAGAGCCAGAATGAGAGAAAACACAAGAGTATACCAAAAGGTGATTCGAAATTTTATTGATAGTTTTGAACTTTTCATATTTACTCTCCTAAACAATATCCTTTACCATATACAGTGTGGATTAATTTTTTTTCATAATCGGAGTCAATTTTTTTTCGGAGATAACGGATATAGACATCAATAATATTAGAACCTCCCTCAAAAGTACTGTCCCAGCCTCGCTGTTCAAGCTGATCACGTGAAAGAACATGTCCAGGATTACGCATCATATATTGCAGTAATTTATATTCTTTTGTAGTAAGGGAAATTTCCTTACCATTACGGCTGACTTTTTTCTTTTTCGTATCCATTACAAGGTCTTCATAAATAAGAATGTCGCTTGGGTCTGCTGCTATATTTCTTCGAAGCAAAACCCGAAGCCTGGCCTGTAGTTCTTCAAAAGCAAACGGTTTGATTAAATAATCGTCTGCACCGGAATCTAATCCGTTTACTCGTTCTTCAATAGAACTTTTTGCAGTCAGCAAAAGAACAGGTGTAGTCTTCTTTTGGTTTCGCAGCCATTTTAAAAGAGTGATTCCATCTATTTTAGGGAGCATAATATCAAGTAAAATAATATCATAAGTATAGGTATTCAGATAATCTTTAGCAATTTCGCCATCCATACAAATATCAATAGTATAGTCTTTTTGCAACCGTTTTTTTAAAATATTACACAAATCTTTTTCATCTTCAACAATCAGCATCCTCATAGATTTATACTCCTTTCTTAACTTGATCATCTGTCATTTTTAAATATGCTTTTTAATGATTTTCTCATTTTTTGTGAGTATAATCAAGATATAAAATAAAGGAAGTTATTCAATAAAATCTTAAAAGATTGCAAAAATTATGCAAAATGAAAGGAGAAAACTATGAGAAAAAGAAGGTATTTATTCCCTGGGATGGCAGTTGTATTATTATTTACTATTTTGTTTGCGGCAGGTTATACCACCCCTGCAATTGGAAATGTTAATACTGTGCAGGCAGCTACAAAGAAAAAAGACATTTCGAGAGAGGGAAAAAAGAAACGTAGTATTATTAAAGGAAAGATATTTGAACTAGAAGTAGATAAGCCAGAGTCTGTTAAAGATAAAAACCTGACTTGGAGTATTAAAGATTCTTCTATTGTAACATTTGCCGGGAAAGAAAGACATGATGATGATATTAAATTTAAGGCACTGAAAGCAGGCACAACAAAAATTACTTGTCGAAATACAAAAACCGATAAAAAAATCAGTTTTAATATTGTAGTAAAAAATGTTTCAAAAACAAAAAAAGCATCTTCCAAAAATAAAACGATTCAAGCAAAAGGATCTTTGAAACGTAGTGTAAGAGTAAATGGTGAATTAGAACTTGAAGTTAAGAAAACAAAAGGAAAAGGAGTAAAAGACCGTCAGTTAAAATGGACAGTAAAAGATTCTTCTATTCTGGCATTCGAAGATATAGACGATGGAATATATGATGATGAAATGGAATTTGTTGGAATAAAACCTGGAAAGACAACGGTTACATGTACAAATACAGCAAATAAAGAAAAAGTAACATTTACGATTACTGTAAAATAACATTCATGTTGGAAAAATAAATATGGTATGTAGCAACAATGGCAGGGAATTTCTATATGATATAGAATCCCTGCCATTGTTGTAATCTTCTTTACACTTTTTTAACAGGTGTCTTGTCAGATGTAAACTTTGGTGTTATAATGGACAGAAATTTGGCAAAAATCAGAAGGGGGTCTTTAAAGGCCATACCTTACAGGAGGGTATTTCATGACAATTGTAGAAGAAATAAAGAAGTTAAAAGAAGAAAAAGATGCAGTGATTCTTGCACATTATTATGTGCGTCCTGAGGTGCAGGAGATTGCTGATTACATAGGAGATTCATTTTATTTGAGCAAGGTTGCTACAAAGTTAAAGGAGAAGACAATCGTTTTTTGTGGTGTTTCTTTTATGGGCGAGAGTGCAAAGATTTTAAATCCGAAGAAGACTGTTTTAATGCCGGATATGAATGCGGATTGTCCGATGGCGCATATGGCAGAAATCGAGACGATAAAGAAGGTTCGTTCGGAATACGATGATCTTGCAGTAGTATGTTACATCAATTCTACTGCAGCACTTAAGGAGTATTCTGATGTTTGTGTTACTTCCGCAAATGCAGTTAAGATTGTAAAGGAACTGCCACAGAAGAATATTTTCTTTATCCCTGACCGTAATCTGGCTCACTATGTTGCCAGTCAGGTACCGGAGAAGAATTTTGTTTATAATAACGGATTTTGCCCGACACATGAGCGTATTGAGGCGGAAGATGTTGCGAATGTAAAGGCACAGCATCCAGATGCACAGATTGTTGCCCATGGAGAATGTCAGGAGTCCATTCTCTTAATGGCAGATTATGTTGGAAGTACTTCCGGTATTATTAATTATGTTACAGAGAGTGACTGTCAGGAATTTATCGTATGTACAGAAGAAGGTGTTGGTTATAAGTTAAAGACACAGAATCCAGATAAGACATTTTATTATCCAGACAGGCTTCCGGTCTGCCCGAATATGAAGAAAAATACTTTAGAGAAGATTCTCCATGTATTGAAGACAGGAGAGAATGAAGTGCATGTCAGTGATGCTTTAAGAGAGAATTCTAAAAAGCCTCTCGAAAAGATGCTTGAGCTGGCTGCAAAGTAGTAAGCAGGAGGTAAACAGCAATGGATTTTAGGACAGATGTAGTAATAGTCGGTACAGGTGTAGCCGGTACATTTTCTGCGTTAAATCTTTCAAAAGATAAAAATATTATTATGATTACCAAATCAGATTTAGAGAGCAGTGATTCTTTTCTTGCACAGGGTGGTATCTGTGTTTTAACAGATGAAAATGATTATGACAACTATTTTGAAGATACGATGAAGGCAGGGCATTACGAGAACCGTAAAGAATCAGTTGACATTATGATTCGTAGTTCTCAAGAGATTATTCATGACCTGATCGGCTATGGTGTTGATTTTGCTCATGACGGTGATAAACTTCTTTATACAAGAGAAGGGGCACATTCCAGACCAAGAATCCTTTTTCACGAGGATATCACAGGACAGGAGATTACGAGCAAACTTCTTGCACAGGTGAAAAAGCTTCCGAATGTAACGATTTATGAATATACGACCATGACAGATATTATTGTACAGGACGGACATTGTGCGGGTATTATCGCTAAGACAAAGGATGGCGGGATCATGCACATCCGTGCCGAGGATACGATTTTTGCAAGTGGTGGTATCGGTGGATGTTATAAGCACTCTACAAACTTCCCTCATCTGACAGGAGATGCGTTAGACATTTCTAAGAAGCATGGGATTCGTTTAGAGCATCTTGACTATGTTCAGATTCATCCTACCACTCTTTATTCCAAAGAACCGGGAAGAAGATTTTTGATTTCTGAATCGGTACGTGGAGAGGGTGCAGTTCTCTATAATAAGAACGGAGAACGTTTTGTAAATGAGCTTCTTCCACGTGATGTTGTTACGAAAGCAATCAAGGCACAGATGGAAAAAGACGGAACTAATCATGTCTGGCTTTCTATGGAACATATTGATAAAGAGACGATTCTCAATCATTTCCCAAATATTTATCAGAGATGTCTGGAAGAGGGATATGATGTATTAAAAGAGTGGATACCGGTTGTCCCTGCACAGCATTATTTTATGGGTGGTATCTGGGTAGACAGTGACAGCAAGACTTCTATGGATCATCTTTATGCTGTTGGTGAGACAAGTTGTAATGGTGTACATGGAGCGAATCGTCTGGCAAGTAACTCTCTTCTTGAAAGTCTTGTCTTTGCAAAAAGAGCCGCACGTAAGATATGTGGTTTAGAACAGACTGTTAAACCTGTAGACTTCAGTGAATCTGCAGCCGTATAAATTTATGTATTATTTATATAGAAAGGAAACTACCTATGAATACAATTTCCATGAAACTTCAGGCAGACGAACTGATTCGTCTCGCTCTGCAGGAAGACATTTCCAGTGAGGATGTTACAACCAACTCTGTTATGAAAGAAGCTGTAGAAGGTGAAGTACAGCTTATCTGTAAGCAGGATGGTATTGTTGCCGGGCTGGATGTATTTAAAAGAGTATTTGAATTATTGGATGAGAACACAAAGACAGAATTTCTCTGTAAAGATGGGGATGCCGTAAAAAAGGGACAGCTCATGGGAACAGTTACCGGAGATATTCGTGTGCTTTTGTCCGGTGAACGTGTTGCACTGAACTATCTTCAGCGTATGAGTGGAATCGCCACTTACACACATACGGTTTCTGCTCTTTTAAAAGGAACAAAGACAAAGCTTTTAGATACAAGAAAGACAACACCTAACATGCGTATTTTTGAAAAATATGCAGTTCGTGCCGGCGGCGGATTCAATCACCGCTATAATCTTTCCGATGGAGTCCTTTTAAAGGATAACCATATCGGTGCAGCAGGCAGCGTAGCAAAGGCTGTACAGATGGCAAAGGAATATGCTCCATTTGTACGTAAGATTGAAGTAGAAGTTGAAAATCTTGACATGGTAAAAGAAGCAGTAGAAGCTGGTGCAGATATTATCATGCTTGACAACATGTCTGTTGAGGAAATGAAAGAAGCGATTCGTATTATTGACGGACGTGCTCAAACAGAATGTTCTGGTAATGTAACAAAAGAAAATATTGACCATCTGACTTCTCTTGGAGTAGACTATATATCAAGTGGTGCGCTAACTCATTCCGCACCTGTTCTTGATATTTCACTGAAGAATCTTCACGCTCTGTAATTAATGAAAGGGAAAATGATACACAATGACTGGTTCGAAACGAAGAGAAGAATTAATTAATACAATAAAAAGTAGCACTTCACCAATTTCCGGTAAGACTCTGGCACAGCTTTATGATGTCAGCCGTCAGGTAATCGTGCAGGATATCGCTCTGCTTCGTACCGCAGGTTATGACATTATCTCTACTAATCGTGGATACATTTTGAATGCTCCGCATACAATTACAAGAGTATTTAAAGTTAGTCACACAGATGCTCAGACAGAAGATGAACTTTACTCGATTGTGGATTTGGGCGGCACTGTTGTAAACGTAATGGTCAATCACCGGGTATACGGTCATATGGAAGCCCCACTTGGCATTTCTTCCCGATTAAAAGTAAAGGCATTTATCGATGATATTAAGAACGGCAAGTCAAGCCCTCTTAAAAACATCACATCTAACTACCATTACCATACAGTAGAAGCAGATTCCGAAAAAACACTCGATCTGATTGAAAAAACACTTGAAGAAAAAGGATACTTAATTACAGAAGTATAAGTATTTTGTATGATTACAAAAGTGTACTTGTCTGTATTTCATTTTGTAAAGACTCAAAATAATGCTTCATAATTAAAGAAACGGACAACGCATATCATTCCGGAGTTGTCCGTTTTTTAAATATATAATAACTTCTATGGATTTCACAGCCGATTCTATATATTCCTGCTTTTACTTTTCAGTGGTATCTATTATAATGTAATGATACCAGAGTCAAAAGTCAGAAAGCCGATGCAAGCTTGCTTGCGAGAGTGCAAGCACGTAGCAATCTGGTATCAAAGGGGAATTATATAATTACAGTAATAGCAAATATACAGGCAGGTGAAATCATGAATGAAAAAACTGTCGGAATGCTTTCTAAATTTACCGGCGTATCCGTCCATACTATTAAATACTACGAAAAACTGGGGTTGATTTCCTCAAGCAGAAGAGAACAATCCAATTATCGTTCCTACGATGTAAAAAGCTGTACAGATATTTATGAATGTATGAAATATCGAAATATGGGATTTTCCTTAAAAGACATCCAGCTTCTTCTTAAAGAAGGGGATAATGCTCTTCTTTCGTCACTTCTTGAAAAAAGAAGTCAGGAACTTGCCACAGAGGTAACGGAATTACTAAATACTCGTGAACTTATAGAAAATTATCGAAAAGAACTGGCTGATTTAGACCGCAGACTTGGCAAATGGTACATTGAGGATTGCCCTGACTTTTATTTTCGCCGTCAGACAAAAGGACTGAACTACATGGATGAGGCTTCCTGTGAATCCGATGGAATCAATCTCGCAGAATATGCTCCTAAAAGCAGCTCTTTACTGGAACTTTCTCCCGAGTACTTCAAAGGAGATCTTTCTGCATTTTCATGGGGACATGGAATCTCTGTAGATACGGATAATGATTTTATGAAAGATAAAAAAGGATTTGAAAAGATTTCCGGAGGCAGAATGTTTACTGCTTACCTATGCCTTGGAGGCCATTACGCTTCTGAGGGAGACTTGATTAACGAGTTCCTTCGTTATTATAATGAATATAAATCTGGTATTCCTAAAGCTCCTGTGTATGGTTTCCGCCTGCGGATCACTCTTGATGAAACCGGGGAAAGAAAAGACTATTTTCGTTTCTGTGTTTTGGCTTCAGAAGAAATGAATCAAATAGTTGTTTAAAAAATTATTATAACTTTACCTGATTTCATCAAATTTCTTTCAGGTTATATCAAAATCATATGATGTTAGGGTCAGAACAATACTATGTTCTATAAGAAAACAAGAAATTTCTTGTCCAAAACCTGTGAGCTACTCACAGGTTTTTTGCCATCTTCTAAATTATTTCCAAACTATTTCTAAACCATTGGTACACTCAGAAACTGTTTTTATATTCACTTGAAAAAATACCCAAATTTAAAGAAACAGCTCAAACACTTTTACTGTTAATCATAAAAAAATTTCGTTATTTTATACAAAATTTATTATGATTTTTATACATTTTGACAGATTGACCTGCGAGCAAGACATGGTTATATAATTAACAATATAAGCTGTTTGAGTTTATATCAGCTGCGATTTGAATATATATTTTACTGTATATACTCCGGCATAAGCAAGAGTTAGAAAGGAGATACAAATGACACCAGAAGAAATCAAAAACACAGATTTTGAAACTTTTTTCCAGGCAGTTCCACAGATGAAAGAAGTTCATCATATAAAGGCAACTGGTCAGGAAATCTACCATGTTTATAAAAATGATGTTGTTTATGTTACACGACCAGAGGGGGAGCGCACATTACAAATGCTCGTACCAGAAGTAAAACCAGAATCCGTACAGAAGAAATATCCGGCGATTCTTTATGTGCAGGGTTCCGCATGGCTGAAGCAGGATCAGTATAAACGTCTTTCTGCCATGGCTGATCTTGCAAGAAGAGGTTTCGTAACTGCTATTTTACAGTATAGAGAAAGTAATCTGGCTACTTTTCCTGCACAGGTTCAGGATGCAAAAACCGGCATAAGATTTTTAAGAAAACACGCAGAAGAATATCATATCGATGTAGATAACATTTTCATCATGGGAGATTCCAGCGGCGGTCATACTGCTGTACTCGCAGGAATCACTGCCGGACAGAACATATTAGATACGGAAGACTACAATGAATATTCTTGTCAAGTAAAGGCCATCGTTGATTTTTACGGTGTGACAGATGTTTGTCAGAAAGAAGACTTCCCTACCACTTTAAACCAGGGCGAGCCAGACAGTCCGGAAGGAAAGTTGATTGGCGGCAATAATGTTTATGAACATCCAGAACTTTCTGTCCCGGTCACCTGCGCTAATTATGTAGAAAAAGCTACACCAATTCCTCCAATCCTTATGATGCATGGAACAGGGGATGACACTGTATCCTGGAGACAGAGCGTACGTCTTTACAAAAAACTTCGCGAAGAAGAAAAAGACGTTACATTCTATATAATGGAAAATGCAGTTCATGGCGATAACGCTTTCTGGACAACGGAAAATCTTAACATTGTAGATGAATTTATTAAAAAGCATATTTAAGTAAATAACTATAATAAACGAAAGGATTTATTTATGAACGCTACTTTAATCATGGCATTTATTCTGATTCTCATTGTAGTTGCCACTGTTATAACAAAAAAACTTCCATTTAACTTTGTCCTTTTCATTGCACCGGTTCTTTGTGCATTGATTCTTGGGCATTCCATAGAAGAAACAAGTACTTTCATCGTAGAACAGCTTGCTTCCATGATGAAATCGGCTGGATTTATGCTCTTGTTTGCATTTTTGTATTTCCAGATGCTTACAGAAGCCGGTGTATTCGACACGATCGTTTCCGCTATCACAACAAAACTCGGAAACAAGATGAATGTAATCGTTATTATGGTTTTGACAACCCTCATCGGCGGTTTCAGCATCCTGACAGGTAACTTTACACCTGCATACCTTATTACATTTCCACTGATGGTGCCTCTGTATAAAAAGTTTGACTTTGATAGAGAAGCAGCTTTCATCATTGCACAGACAGCCATGTCCGCAATGTGCTTTATCCCCTGGGGAATCGGAATGGCATACACTGCTTCCTCTGCCGGTTTAGATGCCAATAAACTCGCAGCTGCATCTATGCCTTGGGGATTATGTTTCATTCCAGCAATCATTTTTCAGTGGGTATACTTTGGAATCAAACACAAAAGACGTGTCGGAACATTCCAGGCAGTTACTACAACCGTAGAAGCTGCAGCACAACAGGAGGAGAATCCAAACCGCAGACCAAAACTCTTCTGGGTAAATTTTATCCTTTTTATTCTCTGCCTCGTAGCACTCGGAATCTTCGGTATTGCACCATACTTCGTATTTATTTTTGCAACAGTAATCACTGCAATGCTTAACTACAAAGACAACTTCGGAGAAATATTCAACAAAGTTGGACCGATGTACTTAAACATCCTGATCATGCTCCTGGCGATTAATGTATATCAGGCAGTATTTAATAACACAGGCATGGTAGAAGCTCTCTCAAACGGACTTATGCAGGTTTGTCCATCTTTCCTGTTAAGATACCTTCACGTTATTATGCTTCTTCTGTGCGTTGTCATTATCTACGTTGTACCATTCCAGATTTTCAATGCCCTGTATCCGGTATTTATTTCCATCGGCGCAGGATTTGGAATACCGGCTGTTGCAATTATCGCACCGTTTGTATGTAACCTGTCACTTGCAACAAGTTCTACACCAACGAACTCTTCTACTTATACTGGATGTGCATTGACAGAAACGGATGTACAGCACTACTGTAAGAAAGCGGTACCGATTCAGACAGTTACAAATGCAATCGTTGTGTTAACGGCAGTACTTTTCCATGTACTAAAACTGTAACTTCTGATTTGCCGCAGGCAAAGAGACGCTCCCAAAGAGAGACCATACCCTATATTTGTGACTTTAGTCGCTGCAGGTTGAATGTTCGCTTAACCGCTTACATCCAACCTTTGCTCCGAGGCCACAAATATAGGGTATGGTCTCTCTTTGGGAGCTGTCTTTGGCTGCCTAAGCAAATTCAGAATTTATTTTTGGAGAGATTTGAGGGAGGCGTCAGATGGTTACGGCATTCCGAGGAGTTAAAATTCTAAAGGACTGACGTTTAAACCATTACTGGAATTGGTTTAAAAATTTATTTGTTTTTACAGTTTTTTGTAGTTTTTTCGCGTTTTCAATGAAAACATCTCACTTTTTAAGAGATAAAGCTATAAACAGTTTTAAATTTCCAGTTCATAAGAAAGTAGTAACCTAACCATAAATTATTGTATTACTATGATAATAGTTTATGTATCAATCCTATAGAGTTTAATTTTCTGGATATTTCTATGTCTTTGGTCTTCTTGCCTGCGGCAAATCAGAAATTATCTTTCCCTATCGATTATCTTCTGGAATGCTTTCACATCTTTCGCTATTTCTCCGCTTAACAATATCATGCAGATCAAATTCGGTATCGCCATCAACGCATTCGCAATATCTGAAAAGTTCCATACAAGTTCCAAAGTCTGTGTTGCACCAACATAAGCAACCAGTGAGAAAATAATTCGATAAACCATATTCAGTTTATGGGTTCCTACCAGATATTCAAAAGCTTTTTCTCCATGATATTCCCATCCAAGAATTGTGGAGAAAGCAAATAATGTAATACCTATTGTTACGAGATATCCACCAACTTTTCCGAGTACTGTGGAAAATGCAGCGATGGTCAATGCGGAGCCAACATAAAGCTGTCCTGTTGCCGGGTCAATCTGTCCAAGCACACCAGAACTTGCGATGGCGAGACCCGTGATCGTGCAGACAACAATCGTATCCCAAAAAGTTCCAGTCATATTAATATAAGCCTGCCTTACCGGATTATCCGTTGTTGCGGCTGCGGCTGTGATTGCAGCAGAACCCATTCCAGCTTCATTGGAAAAACACCCACGGGCTACACCGTAACGTGCTGCATTCATCATGGATGCTACGATATTTCCACACAAAGCACCACCTACTGCTTTCACACTAAATGCCATTTTAAATATCATGATAATTCCAGCTGGAAGGTTATGTATATTTCCAAGAATAACAATGATTCCGGCAATAACATAAAATATCGCCATCACAGGAACTACCACAGAGGAAACTTTTGAAATTGTTTTAATTCCTCCAATGATAATTAACAGGGCAAGTACTGTAATTACAACTCCAACAGTAGTTACTGATATTCCAAATGTTGCATGAACAGACGTTGCAATGGAGTTTCCCTGTGTCATATTTCCGATACCGAAAGAGGCAATAACTGCAAAAAGAGCAAAGAGCCACCCGAGGACTGCTCCTAACTTCTTATTTTTCAGTCCTTTTTTCATTGTATACATCGGGCCGCCGGACATTTCTCCTTTTTCGTTGACCTCTCTATATTTAATCGCCAGCATACATTCTGAAAATTTTGAAGAAAGTCCAAAACAGGCAGAAATCCACATCCATACTAAGGCACCTGCGCCTCCGGAAACCATTGCTGTTGCAACACCTACAATATTTCCGGTTCCTATAGTTGCGGCAAGTGCTGTCGTAAGTGCGGAAAATGGTGAGACATCTCCTGTTCCTCGACTTTTTGTTCGTGCTTCTTTACTCAACGTCTTTTTCAATGCCCAGGGAAGATTTCTCCAGGTTAGGAAATTGCACCGAACTGTTAGAAGTACTCCTGTTCCTACCAAAAGAACCAGCATCACTGGTCCCCATACAAAAGAGTCTATCTGTGATACAATGTTACTTATTTTTAGCATACTTTTTGCTCCTCTCTTTTTTTAGATTTTCGTCTACAAAAGACTTTTTCTGTTATTTCATATAAGAGTCTGCAAAAATTTCTCTGCCCTATTTTGCAATATTCCAGAGCATATTTGAAACACGCTCTAAATCTATCTCTTAAAAAGTATACGAAACAACAAAAAGGAGCAACGAAAATCGTTGCTCCTTCAACTTATGAATTAAGTATATCATATATGTCAATTATGTCAATATGCATTTTTAATTCTTAATTCCTGCATTTTTCAGTTTTATAGCTTTGAATTTCTATAATCATCAAAGCTTCTACTTGTTCCATATCATAATGGTTTTACCCATCATCTTATTAATATCCATCTCAAATGCCCTTGTCATATCTGCAATAGAGTTCACTTCAACCTGCGCTCCTACGATATTGCTGAGGTAACCGAGAATTTCTGGATATTCCTGATATAATTCAACTGTTTTCTCAAAATCGGCTCTTCCACTTCGGCTGCTTCCATAAAGATGAAGCCCCTTCTCTAATACCATACGGGTATTGATTGGAACCGCATATTCTGATACCCCAAGAAGGGCAATTGTTCCTTCTGGCTGGATAATATCAATCATCTGATCAATTGCTTTCTGAGAAGCGTCACCACCTACACACTCAATCGCATGGTCAACCTTAAGGTCTTCCGGAATCTCCCATACAAGATGGGTCTCATCGGCAAAAGTAAAACCACTCAGCTTATCTTCATTCGTTCCAAAGATAACCAGCTTGGTATCTGGATGCATATAGTGGAAAAATACTGCGGTAATGTAACCTAAGTTACCATCTCCCCAGATACCTACAACATTCTTCCTCGCGTGAGTAAAACGTTCAAAACGACGAAGGGCATGTACACTAACACTGACAATCTCTGTGAATGCAGCTACAGTTCGATCAATATCCTGCGGTAAACGCACCAGTCTGTCTCTGTCTAAAGCGACATTATCCTGCATAAATCCATCAAAACCGCTTGCACGGAACTTGGAACTTCTCAGATAATTTTCAGCGATAACATCGTCCTTCTCCACTGGTGTATTCGGAATCATAACAACAAGTTCACCCGGCTTGAATTCTCCTGTCGCATCATACACCACATCACCAATCGCCTCATGAATCAGAGCCATCGGCAGCTTCTTTGCCATAACATCCGCCGGACGTGTTCCCTGATAATAACGCTGGTCTGCATGACAGATAGATAAATGCGTTGGACGCACAACTACCTTATCACTATTTAAATCAATATCGTTAAATGCTACTTCAAATCTCCTGGGTGCTACCAGACGATACACTGTATTTAACATTATTTCTCTTCTCCTTTAATCAAAGTTTCAGCAACTCGCAAGTCATATGGATAAGTGATCTTGATATTAAAAACTTCTCCCTCTACTAAATGTACGTCCTGCCCCTTGATAACGAAAATCTTGCAGGCATCTGTAAGAATCTCTTTTTCTTCTTCTGTCAGTCCCTCGTAAAGCTCTTTTAACTTCTTTGCCTTAAAAGACTGCGGTGTCTGTCCCTGATACATAATAGAACGGTCAGGAATGTTACTGATAATCTCATGTCCTGCACTTTCTACAATAGTATCGGAGGCTGGGATAACGGTATCACAGGCACCGTATTCCTGCGCATAACGAATGTTATCTTCAATAATACGATAGGTAAGGAATGGACGAACAGAATCGTGTGTTACGATAATCGTATCATCATCCAGACCATATTCTTTTTCAATGTAACGAATAGAATTCATGATTGTCTCATTACGGGTAGAACCACCCTCAATCACTACAATCTTACTAGAATCATTAAAGTTCTTCTTAACCAGATTCTTCGTATGATTAATCCACTGAGAAGGGCAAAGTACGATTAACTTCTCAAACTTACTGTTCACATAAAACTTCTCTAATGTATGAAGAATGATCGGCTTGCCACCAACGCTAAGATACTGCTTTGGTTTCTCAACATTTCCCATTCTGCTGCCGATTCCTCCGGCTAAAATTACTCCAAAAACCATGTTTCCTCCTTTATCGGGCATCTGCCCTTTAGCAAGTAAAATAATGTAAACTTATCATATACCAAAGAGGGAAAACTGTCAATTGAATTACTATTTAATTCATTAAGAGACAGACGCCCGGGAAGAGAACCGATACCCTATATTTGTGACTTTAGTCGCT
>OLPK01000311.1_pt1 | contig 56844 bp, 75 predicted proteins | sample 1672261 | NCBI WGS metagenome assembly OLPK01 (sample SAMEA3136665, study PRJEB25190) | human gut metagenome
GGACGGGCCCGCCCCCATCACGCGATGGCCATTCGCCGACTCAGTTGTCCGAACGCCGTTCCTTCTTCTCGTCGCTCATGAGCAGCATGAAGCTCCTCGACTGCGCGGTAATCGCGAAACCCGCCTCGTAGTTGAGTTCAGGGCCCTTCGGATTGTGGGTGTCCACGATGAGCTTCCACTTGCGCCCGTACTGCTCCTCGGGAAGCGTGAACATGATCGGCTCGTAATGCGCGTTGAAGATCAGGATGAAGTCATTGTCGACCATCGTATTGCCGTACCAGTCGGGTTCGGGGATGTCACTGCCGTTGAGGAACACCATGATCGAGAAGGCGTGCGTGTTGGACCACGCCTCCAAGTCCATGATGTTGCCGTTGTGGTCGAACCATTCCACTTGCGGCAACGCGTCAGGCGCCATGTTCGCGTCACGCCCCGTGAAGAAGCGGCGGCGATGCAGCACCGGATGCTCCAGACGCAGGTGCACAAGCTTCGAGACGAACTCGCACATGTCCTTCTGGTAGTCCTTGAGCTTCCAATGCGTCCATGAAATCTCGTTGTCCTGGCAATAGCCGTTGTTATTGCCCAACTGCGTGCGGGCCACTTCGTCGCCGCCGCAGATCATCGGGATGCCTTGGCTGAGCAGCAACGTGGAGAACATGTTGCGCATCTGGCGGTGGCGCAACTCATTGACATCACGGATTGTGGTGGGGCCTTCCACACCGCAGTTCCACGAACGGTTGTGGCTTTCGCCGTCCCTGTTGTCCTCGCCGTTCGCCTCATTGTGCTTGTTGTTGTAGCTGACCAGGTCGTTGAGGGTGAAGCCGTCGTGCGCGGTCACGAAATTGACCGATGCCACGGGCTTGCGCCCATTGTGCTGGTACAGGTCGGAACTGCCCATGATGCGGCTGGCGAATTCAGGCAGTGTGGATGGCTGCGAACGCCAGAAATCGCGCACGCAATCCCTGAAATGCCCGTTCCATTCCGACCAGTTCGGGGGGAATCCACCGACCTGGTAGCCGCCGGAGCCCAGATCCCACGGTTCGGCGATGAGTTTGACGCGTGAGATGATTGGATCCTGCTGCACGATGTCGAAAAACGCCGACAGTTTGTCGACCTCCTGGAACTGGCGTGCCAGTGTGGCGGCCAGATCGAAGCGGAACCCGTCGACGTGCATCTCCTGCACCCAATAGCGCAGGGAATCGGTGATGAGCTGCAGGGTCTGCGGCGAGCGCATCAGCAGGGAGTTGCCGGTGCCGGTCGTGTCGAAGTAATGCATCTGGTCGTTGTCGACAAGGCGGTAATACGCCTGATTGTCGATGCCCTTGAAACTCAGGGTGGGTCCCATGTGGTTGCCTTCGGCGGTGTGGTTGTACACCACGTCGAGGATGACCTCGATGCCGGCGGCGTGGAACTCCTTGACCATCGCACGGAATTCGTTGACCTGTTCGCCACGTTGCCCTTGGCTCGAATAGGCGTTGTGTGGTGCGAAAAATCCGATGGTGTTGTAGCCCCAGTAGTTGTTGAGGCCCTTTTCCTGTAGGAAGGGGTCGTTGACGAACTGGTGGATCGGCATCAGCTCGATCGCGGTGATGCCCAGCTTCTTGAGGTATTCGATGACGCTGGGATGCGCCAGGCCCGCATAGGTGCCGCGGATTTCCGGTGGCACGTTCTTATTGAGGTTGGTCATGCCGCGCACATGCGCTTCGTAGATGACCGAATCCGAATACGGGATGAAGGGGTGTTGGTCGTTGCCCCAGTCGAAGAACGGGTTGATTACGGCGGACTTCATGGTATGCGCCGCCGAATCGAGGTCGTTCATGTTGTTGGGGTTGTCTGAGTCGTTGAACCAGTAGGAATAGAGGCTTTCGTCGCCGTCGATGTTGCCCTCTATGGCCTTGGCGTAGGGGTCGAGCAGGAGTTTGTTCGGGTTGCACCATTGCCCATTTGCCGGATTGTAGGGGCCGTAGACGCGGTAGCCATACCGCTGGCCGGGTTGGATGCCCGGCAGATAGATATGCCAAACGTATGAGTTCTGCTCGGTGAGTTCAACGCGGGTCTCGTTGTCTTGTTCGTCGAACAGGCAGAGCTCCACCTTCTCGGCCATACGGGAAAACAGCGCAAAATTGACACCCGCTCCGTCATAGCTTGCGCCAAGCGGGTACATGGAACCAGGTCTTGTTTGCATTGTTCCAGTATGGCACACCAGTCGTCAACTCGTATTATTTCGTTCAATGAGTAGTTCGGGCGACATTGTCGGGGGCATTGTTTCATGCATGGCGCCCGGTAGGCGTGGTTGTCGTCAGCTTATGCGCCGAATCTGCTCATGGAGAATCGCGATCATCGAATTCGATGCGGTGATGGGCATGGCGCGCAATTGCTCCCAATCGACCCAAGCCGATTCCACATGTTCATCGGCGTCGAACTCGCAGTGTTCGCGTGTCCACGCATCGAGGTGAAGCACGTAGATGTGCGCGAGTTCGTCAGTCATGCCTTCCGAGGAATACCAGTCACCCACATGGTCGAACCGTATGGCGGCATCGGATTGCGGCACCACACCGGTTTCTTCGCGCAGTTCACGCAATGCGGCGTGTTCCGGGTCCTCTTCACCGTCGATCAGGCCGGCGGGCAGCCCCACGGCATACATGTTCGACCCTGCCCGGTATTCGCGTTCCACGAGGTAGGTGTCGCGCACGGTGTCATGCACCAGCATGACGACGCACGGCGCATGATGAATCACTTGGCGACGGATTGTCGTCGTGCCGCCATCGTTGCGTGTCAATGCGACGCGCCGGTCCTCGACACTGAAGATCGCCCCCGTGTACACGGTCTCGCTCGTGACAACAGACGCAGGCACATCCATGTCGACGCCATCCGACGTATCGTCAAATGTGCGGTTGAGTTGCAGTTTATCGGCCATCGGTGTCTCCCGCCGTCATGTTCGCGCCAATTGACAGCGCCCATGGATCCGTGTTCGTCTTGTTCCACCGCACCTGCGGGCGTTGACCGGTGGCCACTTCCACCGCGTCCGGCACATCTTCGAGCGCATAGCGGAACCACAACGATTCAATGGCGCTGTGTGGCGTGTTGATCAATGCCGGCCGCAACTGTGCATCGCCAATGCCGAGCATCACGCCCTGTGCACGCATCGCAGCCTCATATGCGGACTGCTGCAGTTCGTCGGTGGCCGGATGGTGCCGCAGGTCGCTCGTCACATAGACATCCACCCCCAATGCATTGACCGTGCCGAACATCGAATCTCCCGAACCGGGCAGCACCGCGACGGAACGCACCATGGCATCCAATGATCCTGCCACCTGCACACCCAACTTGGTGGCGGGCAGCGCCTGTGCCACGACATCCGCGAACTCGCGCAGCCTCATCGGCTCGGCGAGTCTGCCGACACGGCCCAATCCGACCGGGTGCGCGGCCAACGGATCGTCAATCGGCTCCATTGGCGTCTGATCGATCAATCCGAACGCGTCGGCGGCCGCCTGCCCAACACCGCGGTAGGACGCATCCGCATTGGTGTGCCCCACCCACAGCGCACAGCCATGCTGTGCCAATATCTGCACGATCTGCCCGCGGAACGTGAGGCCTGAAACCTCATGTACGGCGCGGAAGAACAGCGGGTGGTGGCAGATGAGCAGATCCGCCCCGCTGCGCACGGCATCGTCGACCGTCTCCATCGTCGGATCAGCGGCGAAGACAATCGACGAGACCTCATGCGTCAGGTCGCCCACGATCAGCCCCGGGTGGTCCCAGTCTTCCGCGTAACGCAGCGGATAGAGCGTTTCCAGAACGTCCACGACCTGTTTGAGTGTTGCCATGCTTCGGGTCCTTTCCCGTGTTCGGTGGGGTCAGTGCGCCGCGCGTTGCCAATCGGCGCCGATGCCGGTGGACACATCGAGCGGCACCGCAAGGTCCACCGCATGTTCCATCGCGTCCTTGACGAGTTCGGTCGCCTCGTCGATTTCACCCGGCGCCAATTCCACAACCAGTTCATCGTGGATCTGGAGCACGATGCGGCTCGCTAGCCCGTGTTCGTGCAATGCGCGATCCGCGCGGATCATCGCGATTTTCATGATGTCCGCCGCCGACCCCTGGATCGGCGCGTTGAGCGCCCCGCGTTCAGCGGCATCACGCGCATTGCGGCTCGCTGACGTGAGCTGCGGGAAGTAGCGGCGCCGCCCAAAGATCGTCTCGGTATACCCGGTGCGCCGCGCATCCGCGACCAGTGACTCCAGATAATCATGCACTTTGCCGAAGGTCTGGAAATACTGGTTCTTCAGTGCGTTCGCCTCAGATACGCCAATGCCGAGCTGCTGCGAAAGGCCGTAGGTGCTCAATCCGTACGCCAAACCGTAGCTCATCGCCTTCACACGACTGCGTTCGCTTGCGCTGACGTCGTCCACAGGTTTGGCGAACACGAGGCTCGCGACGTATTTGTGGAAGTCGGCGCCCGATTTGAATGCCTCGATTAGCGCCTCGTCGCCAGACAGGTCGGCCATGATGCGCAATTCGACCTGCGAATAGTCGGCGCTGAGCAGCGCCTCGTATCCGGGCCCCGGCACAAACCCGGAGCGAATCTCGCGACCGGCGGCGTTGCGGTTCGGGATGTTCTGCAGGTTCGGGTCGACCGAGCTCAACCGTCCGGTCGCCGTTACCGTCTGCGTGAACGTGGTGTGGATGCGACCATCCTGCGGATTGATCGCGTCGATCAGCGTCTGCACAATCTGCTTGAGCTTGTTCGTTTCGCGGTGGCGCAACAACGCCCCCAGGAACTCGTTGGCCTTGGAGCCTTCCTCGGATTGCGCGAACAGCGCGGTCAGGGCCGCGGCGTTGGTCGTGTACGATCCCTTTTTGGTTTTCTTGGTGGGCGTCAGCTTCATTTCGTCAAACAACACGGTGCCCAACTGCTTGGGGCTCTGCAGATTGACCTCATGCCCGGCGCTTGACCATGCGACCTCTTCCATGCGCGCGGATTCCTCACTGAACTGCTCATACAGTTCGCCGAATCGCGCGCGGTCCACGCTCGCACCGGTCTTCTCCATCTGGAACAGCACCCGGGATGTGGGCAGTTCGATGTCGCGCAGCAGCGGGTATTGGTGCCGCTGCTCCACATCCGGCGCCAGATACCGGGCGAGGGCCGTCACCAATGCCGCCCGTTCGATGCACTCCTGCTGGGGGTCGCCCTCTTCGGTCTCGATGTCGAATGCCAACGTGCCTTGGGCCGGGCGTTCCTCCGTATCGACCGACACGTTGAGGAAGTGCTCGGCACACGCCTCAAGTGTGCCGCCTTGGAATTCGGGGTCAATCAGGTAGCCGGCGAGATTGGTGTCGAACAATGCGGTGGTCAGCTGGATGCCTGCGGCGTCCAGCATATGCAGATGCTCCTTGAAGCCGTGCACGCACAGGCTGCCGGCACGCGTGTTCAACAGGTCTTGCACCGTGGCGCGGAACATATCACTGGCGGGGTCGATGACGATGGCATGGTCCGATGCCATGATCGCCAGCATCTGCATCGAGGCATGTCCCGGCTTCGCGCTTCCTTGGGCGTGAAGCGTCCATGATTGAGCCACCGCTTCGGCGCATTGCACATGCTCGCGCCTGTATTGCCCCACGATGTTCAACGTGGCGGCGGGGTCGCTGCCATGCCTATCGGGTTGCGGGCAATACTGTTCGATCCACGCTTTCAGCGCCGCGGCGTCGTCCACGGTGTCGACGACCGGTTCAACGATGCCCGGGATGTCCCGTGGCTCCACGGGCAGTTCGGTCTCTCTGACTCCCCCGTTGTTGAAGGTCTTCAGCAGTCGGGTACGCGTGCGGCTGCCGAATTCCAGCTGGCCGAACAACGCTTCCAACAGATCCGGATGCACGTGGCCGAAGGTGAGGTCCTGCATGCCCACGCCCAAGTCGAGGTCGCGCACAAGCGCGTTGACCTTGCGGTTGAGTTTGACCTGCTCGATGTTGTCGCGCAGCGCCTGACCTTTCTTGCCGCCAATCTCATTGGCATGCGCAATGATGCCCTCCAGGCCGCCAAACTGGTTGATCCATTTGGCGGCGAAGCCATCGCCGACGCCGGGCACGCCCGGGATATTGTCCGCCGTCTCGCCGCGCAATGCCGCCAAATCAGGGTATTGCTGCGGTGTCACATGGTATTTGTCAAGCACCGCCTGTGGGTCCATGTGCTTGAGGTCTTTGAAATGGTACCCTGGATACAGCACCGTGATGTGGTCGTCGATGAGCTGGAAGGCGTCGCGATCGCCCGAGAGCACCAGTGTCTTGTACCCCGCTTGCTCACCCATGGTGGCCAAGGTGGCGATCACGTCATCACCCTCGTACCCCGGCTGTTCCACGTACCGTACGCCCAATGCCTCCAATGCCTGCTGGATGAGCGGCAACTGGCTCAGTAGCTCCTGCGGCGCCGCTTCGCGCGTTCCCTTGTATTGACCGAGCAATTCGTTGCGGAATGTGCCGCCCTTCACATCGAAGGCGATGCCGATGCGGTTGGGGTGCTCGGCTTCGATGACCTGCGCGAGCATGGTCAGGAACCCATAGACCGCGTTGGTGGGCTGTCCCTCTTTCGTGGTGAAGTTCTCTACCGGCAATGCGAAAAACGCACGGAACGCCAGCGAATGGCCGTCCACGGCCAGCAGGGTTCCGTGCGTGGTGGTTGGTGAGATATCCATGATGTCCAATCAGGTTCGGGTGATCAGTCGTCGTTCGCGGCGTCGTCACCGTACTTTTCGATGATGGCCATCGCCAAACGCTTCTTGGGGATGCGCTGGTCCATCGAGGTCTTCTGAATCCAGCGGAATGCGCCTTGTTCGGAGAAGTTGGCCTTGTCCATGAGCAGGCCCTTGGCACGGTCGACGAGCTTGCGTTCCTCGAGCGTGTCTTGTGTCTTCTTGAGCTTCTCTTCGGCATCCTTGAGCTTTTCCTGTGTGGCCTGCAGTTCGGTCTCGTTGCGTTCCACACTGTCGAGCAGGTCGTTGATCTCCGCAAAACGCCCCATGGCCACGGCCAGGGCAGGCAGGAGCTTCGATTCCTCATACGGCTTGGTCACATATGCCATCGCTCCCGCACCGATGGCCTGCTTGACCAAATCGGTCTGCGAGAACGCGGTGAGCATGACCACAGGAGCGATGTTCTCGTCACAGATCACTCCGGCGGCGGTGATGCCGTCCATATGCGGCATCTTGACGTCCATGCACACCACATCCGGACGCAGTTCGCGGGTCAAGGCAATCGCCTCTTCACCGTTGGCTGCCTGTCCCACCACGTCGTAGCCGTTGTCTTCGAGCATCGCCACCAGATCCATGCGGTTGACGGATTCGTCTTCGGCCACCACCACGGTGGGGTTGGTGTGCTCCGGTTGCGCGTCGTCCTGCGCCTGCGGCTCACTCGCGGCCCCCTCCGCCTGCTGGGCGATGTCGTCGAGCTCCTCTTCGGTGAGCACTTCCTGCTCATGCTCCTGCTCATTGTGTTCCAGTGTCATAGCAGCCTCTTTCGCGTTGTCAAACCGGCTGGACCACGCCAACCGACGGTTTCATCGTTCCCTCACCATGATGGCCGGCGCCTTGCCTTGCGCCTGCGCACCGCCCCATCCCTCATGGACATGCCGGTGCATGCGCGCGCACCGCGTCTGGCACAGCGCCGCCAACCTTGGTGCAAACCATTGCATCAAGTGGTCTCCATGCAGTATAGCGCACACCATGGTGCGCCACGCATGGCATCAATGCCATGGAAAACTGGGCTTCAGCCCAGATGCTCGTCGCCCACCATGTGATTCGGCGCGAAGTACACACGCTGGATGGCGATGATCGACTTCGCGTCGAGGATGGTGCCGTTCTTGACCATGTGGAACGCTTCTTCCGGGGTGAAATAGCGCACGGACGACATCAGGGCGTCATCGTCGTTGCCGCCATGCACTGCCTTGAGCCCCGAAGCGAAGAACAGCGCGGTGTACTGCGTGGAATAGCTCGGGGTGTTGATGAAGCGGCAGAACTGAGTGAGGTGCTCGGCCTCATACCCCACTTCCTCCGCAAACTTGCGCTTCGCCACATCCAGCGGACGCTCCCCTTGTTTGATGGCATGCCCAGCGGGAATCTCCAGTGTCCAACGGTGCACGGGGATGCGGTATTGCTCGATGAGCGGGATTAGCCCATCGTCGGTCAGACCAATGACCCCGACCGAATCGCCGTTGTTCTTGTGCACGATGAGGCGGTCGAAATGACCGATGTCACGCGAATCGAACGACGTGCGGTCGATGTCGAAGTAGTGGCCGGCCAGAATGGTCTCACGTGATTCCTCAGTGACAGGAGCGGCGCGCCATGGATCGAACCTGCGGTATGTAGCTTTGCTCATGATGTTCCTTTCAACCTTGAACAGCTGTGTCCATTGTACGCACAGGGTCTTTGCACGTTCCGCAGCAGCGAACAAGACCATGTGCCGGACAGCTTCATGAGGTCAGGGCCTGTATTCGAGCAAGTCCCCCGGCGTGCAGCTCAGCGCTTCGCAGATCGCGGCGAGGGTGGAAAAACGGATCGCATTGATGTGGTTGTTCTTGATTTTCGACAGGTTCGCCTGCGTGATGCCCACGCGCCCCGACAACTCGGTCAACGACACCCCGCGTTCAAGCATGATGCGGTCGAGATGCACCACAATATGCGAATCATCGAAGCGCTGTACCATATCCGTCACAGTCCTTCCACGATGGCCTCTGCCGCTCATGCCATGGCTTCTGTGCACACGGCGCATATGCAAGGAGGCCCGCTTTTCAGCGGGCCTCCGATTGTGCCCCCGGTGGGACTCGAACCCACACGCAGGGGTTCGGCCCACCCCGCCGTAATCGTTGGGATTCGGCGGTTTTCCCTTGCGGGAGTAAGGTTCATGCGCCCTCTGCCATTTTTCCAGAGTTTACCCGTTTTTACCTGTTTTGACCATGGTTTGCGTTTTTTCGTGTCCAAACTGTGTCCAAACAGTCTGGACACGCGCCTAAAACTGCCACCTCGGTCAAGCTCCTATATATATAGCATAGCCTGCGCCGCCTATCCGGCCGCGCTCGGCACTGGCAGCAGCCCCCTCTCGATGAGTTCGAGTGTGCCGAGCGGATCGCCATTGACGCGTCGCATGCGCTCGTCGGCGAGCATCTGGTCGAGGGTCCACCATGTGCAGTCGTGCCCGTCGGCGTCGAATTCGATTCCGCAACACAGGCGGTCGAATGGCTGCGTGACCACGGGCACGCGCGCGCCGCATTGGCTGGCATCAGCGCTGTGTGCAATAGCCAGAAACGCACCGCCTACGGATACAGCTGGCGGTTCGCAGACCGATAAACAAAAAACAGCCCCGCTCCCCTCACCATGGTTGGCGAGTGGGGCGGGGCTGTTTTTCTCAGAATTTCTGGGATTATTCTCAGGAATCCTGAGAATCTGTGGCTACTGGGCATGTGTGTTCGCGGTGTAAATTATTCCGCTAGGCGTTCGAGTGCGTGGGTTGACGCGATTCCCTAGTGGCTCCCTAGCATTCCTCTAGTCGCGGTGTGTAACATCCGGTGGAATAATTTCCACCAGACGCCCCGTTTCCGTTTTAAAACGGAACTCACCTGTCTGTGATGGCGGCGAGACTTGAGCCGTCGTCGACCTCAGGAATACCGGCGATGCTGGTGAGCAGACTGAGTACACCGCCCATGAGCGCGACGCTTAACACATTCAGCCAGTCGACTTGCATGAGGCCGATCGCGCCCGTGCCGAGCACACCGATCGCGGCCTGCGCCATGGTTTTGATCGCGCGGATCAGGGCGGCGCGCACCCACACGCGTGCGGGGCTCGACGCTGGTTCACGGGTGGGCAGACTGTCCGGGAGCGCCTGGTCCGTGTCGTCGTGGAGATTGTTGAGTGCGTTTTCGCTCAATTGGAGTCCTCCTAGTCGATTTTGAGTACCTGACCCGGATAGATCAGGTTCGGGTTCGCAATGTTGTTTTTTGCGGCCAATGTCTGATAGGTGGTGCCGTACTTCGCGGCGATGCCGCTCAACGTGTCGCCGGACTGCACGGTATAGGTGCGCGCGGTTGGCGTGGAGGCTGCATTGCCGCTCTTTTTGACGGTCAGCACCTCACCGGGGTAGATCAGGTTTGGGTTGCCGGACCTGTAGCCGCTGATCGCCCCGGTGGAGACGCCGAGTTTCACGGCGATACCCGAGAGCGTGTCACCAGCGCGCACGGTGTAGGTCGTCGTACCCGATGGTGCGGCCGGCTTGGCTGGTGCCGGCTTCACGGCAGGTGTGGGTTTTGACGGCTGTGTGGACGCTCCGGCAGCGCCTGCGATGCGCGACCACGCCGCGCGGTCGAGATAACCGACGTTGCAGTCGATGGGGTTGGAACCGAACTGCCAGATCGTGATGTTTTTCCATGGCGCGATCGGGTAGCGTGCCGCATCGTATCCGTATCGCTCGTTGGCCCATCCGTATTCGTTGGTCGGATAGTAGGCGACCCATAGCGCACAGTCGGACGCACAACTTGCTGCCTGTGCGATTGCGGAAGCCTGAATGTAGATCATCGGCCAGATGCCCGAGAGCTCATGGTAGTGGTCCACGAAACGCCGGCACCAGCCGCTGTCACCCCATGCGGCGTTGCCCCCGGCCTCCCAGTCGAGCGCTGGGATGCCGTCACGCACGTAGCCCTTGGTGTGATTATAGAAATACTCGGCCTCGGCACGTGGGTCCCCACCGGATGCGTAATGGTAGAAGCCTCGCGGTTTCCCGTCCTTTTTCGCCTGCTGATAGTCGGCGTCGCAGAAGGGATTGACGTATCCGGTGCCTTCGGTGGCCTTGATGATGACCGCTTCAGCCTGCGGCCAGAACTCGCGCATCGGCGCGGTCCACGCGCCCGTGTTGGCGTCATGCTGGTGCGATGCCACGTCCAAAATCTTCACGGTGATCTCCTTTTTTGTTTCAGATATGGGAAAGGCCACAGCACTCACGCTGTGGCCCGGTGTGTTTACTCTGATTGAGTGGGTGGATAGTTGTGCATACCCTGTAGGTCGTGGATGATTCTGGAGCCTGCGCCGTTGCCGCCGAGGGTGTGGTAGGAGTTGTAGATCTCCTGCGCTTCCTCGAGGTCGTCGAGCGGCACCCATCCGCGTGCCACGGCGTCCCGGTGCACGGTTTTGAGCAGGGATAGCGCGCTGTGGCGGCTGATGCAGTTCCTGGCTTTGACCTCGGGTGTCTCTTCCCGGCGGTTGGCGTCCTTGAGCCAGTCGAGCAGGTGTTGGACGATGACGGTGGTGGTGCCCGAGCCGAGCACGCAGCTGGCTATCGTGATCCAATCGCCGGGGGTGAGCATCATCAGCGTCCTCCATCATGCTCTTGGCTACGCGGCGGTGGCGTTGAGCACATCTGCGGTGTTCAGCTGGCTGGTGGGGTCGAGCGTCCATGCGTAGGAGCCGAGCAGTCCGTCCTGTCCCTCGTCGCGGCCGTCCCATTTGCTCATGGTGACCAGGTTTGACGGGTTGGCGGTGTTGACGATGATGTTGCGTTGCGCGCATAGGGTCGCGTGGTTGCCGCTGATCTCCTGCGACTGCAGTTTGATGACCGTGCCGCCGGCGGTTTCGAGCGAGCAGTCGATGATGGCCAGATGCTGGTCGTCCTCGCCATGCGTCGAGGTCTCATGATCATGGGCGTAGACCGCGGTGTTCGCGGCATCGGTCGCGTGGAACTCACAGCCGCGGAACTCGAGCGTGTAGTGGTTGCGTAATCCGATGCCGACGCACGCATGGACGGCGTTTTCGAACACCACGTCATGCACGAACAGGCTCCCGCCGGCAGCGGTGTCATCCTCGACATGCATGCAGTAGGCGCGGCTGGAATCGGTCGGAGTGCCGGAATCATCACCGATGACCGTCAGATTCGACAGCTCCCCACGACTCATCTCCAATGGAGGATCAGCGTAGTGCATGGCCGAATGACGCAGGATGCAGTCGCGTTTGCTGGTGCCGCGGATGCGGAGGCGCTTGCCCCATGCGTGCACGCTCTCGTTGTAGATGCCCGGGTAGACGAGGATCTCGTCACTGTCCGTGGCGACGTCCACCGCGGCGCTGATCGTCGAATACATGCGTCCCGGGCCGACGGTGAGCGTCCTGTCCAGATCGTGGATGTCCGTGACGCTGATGCCGGGCCGTCCGCTCACATACGGCGTGGACGCGCTGCCGACCTCGATCTGCGCTCTGGCGATGTTCGCGTTTTTGATGCTCACGATCATCATGTGCGCGCCGTCCGGGACCGGATAGTCCTGCAGACCGCCCTGCACGGTGCCCGACACGAACACACTCAGCTGGGTGCCATGACGCACCCCCAGTCCGGTGAGCTCACCGACCCAGTCCCGGTAAAAACACACCCGTTCGAAACCAGGGCTGAAACTCAAGTGGGCGCCGGGGGTGACCGGGATCGCGACGCACATGTACCCCTCACGCGCCACGAACGTGCCATCGTCGGCGGACACGTAGTAGCCGTCGACTCGATACCGGAGATTCGACGGGTCGAAGATGTTACGCGTGGGGCGCGCGTCGAGTTTAGCCGCGTCCAGCTCCGCGATCCTCGGATCATGCCACACACGATCCACGCCGCTGATGCCGGTACGCACACTCACGTACAGATGCGTCATGTCGTTCGACGAACACACCGCGTACCGGCTCCCGTCCGGGATGGGCACCTCATACGGCAGGCCAGCCGCGGGCTTCGTGGCCTCGTTGGCCCGCCACCCGGAAATGTACCCGATCAGATTGGTGCCATTAGCCAGTGTGGTCGGATCATTGTAGCGGCTTGTAAACGCAACCTGCAAACTGGTGTTGGCCTCACGGTTGATGTAGAGCGTGTCGTGGCCCTGCACCGGTACCACATATATACGGTACGAGGCGTCCGGCGCGGTGTTGACCCGACCGGACAGACCGTTGACGTAGACGCCGCTGGCATGTGGGTCGTCCGGGGAGAGCAGCATCAACGCGTCGCACGGGATAAAACCATACCGCGGCCGCATCGCCTGCTCCATATTCAGATCGTTGGTGGTCTCGTCCCAGATGAGCGTCGCACCACCGGCCATCGCCGTTTTGACTTCATTGGACAGATTGTCGAGCGTGACCTGCCCCACCCCGTGTTTGTCGATTTTCGCGGCGAGTGCCTCGTCGGTCAGTCGGGTGGCGACATCGGTGGCGGTCTCGGCCGCCACCACACGCCCGGCCTCCCCACCGGCCCCTCTCGCCACCGACTCCACATCAGACGAACACGGCATGTTCGCCTCGACGATATCCACTATCTGTTCAGTCATTTTGCCTCCTAGTCGCTTAATGTCCAATAGCCCCAGCCGATCGTGCGCCGCTCACCCGTGAGCGGATTGCGCACAAACACTTTCCACTGGCCGGTACGACGCACATCCCACTCGTCATCCTCGAACGCATCTGCCGGGATGTCTGCGAGCGCGTAGCCGTCCGACGTCATCGTCTGGCACGCATGCTCAAACCACAGTTCACGCCCGTCCGGCGAGCGCAATTCGAGCGTGCCGTCCCACGCGCTCAGATCGACCGGTGTGGTCTGGCCGGTCACGAGGTTGCGTTTGCGCCACCTACCACCGACCTGCTGCGTGTCGCCACGCACGAGCCGGATATCGAGCCGCCCGATTTTCTTGCCTGTCACGCTCATGTATTCTCCTTTCAGGCGCTTATGCCGTTCTCGAGTCTCTGCACGCGTTCGGCGAGCTGGTCGATGCGATTGTCGAGTTTTTGCTGGTTTTCCCAGAGGGTGCGCTGAATCGTATCGATCTTCGTGTCGGTCCTCTGCAGAGACTCGGTCAATGTTTTAAGCGCGCTGACCTGATCGCCTTGGTCACTCACGACCTTCTTGAGCTGCTCCTGCGCGGCCTTGATTGCGTCCTGAGTTGATTTGAGGCTTTTCTGCTGCGATTCGAGCTCGTTCTGGTGTTGTGTGAGTTGGTTTTGCTGGTTCTGCAGATTTTGCTGCTGCGCCTCGAGCTCCTGTTGGTGCTCGTCCAGCTCCTGTTGGTGCTCGTTGAGTTCGTCCTGCTGCTGTTCGAGCAGCACCTGCTGCACACCCTGCGCCTGCGTGAGCTCGTCCAGTTTCTGCGTGACCCCGCCGAGCTCCGTGCCGGTAGGCCGATTAGCTTCACGTTTTTCGGCTTCACGGCGTTGTACCATCTGGACTTGTCTGCCCAGCCAGTCGCCGCTCACTCCGTAGCGTCGCACCAAGGTTGTGACCGGTGTGTCCACCGGTTCGCCACGGTCTTCGATGATCGCGGCGTGCAGTGTCTCGGCGAGCCGCGCGTGCCCCTCAGCGTTGGGCAGGATGCCAGTGGACTGCAAATCGGGGTCGGTGCCGAGCACCTTGCGCATGTCGATGGTGAGACAGTCGGTGGCACGCGCCTGTCCGAGGATCGCGGCCGTCACGGTGACCGTATCGGCGAGCCGTGTGTCGGACATACCGGCGAGGCTGCCGGGACTGGCCGCCCAGATGATGCGCGCCTGTGGAAACGCTTTTCGGCATTCGTTGGCGGCGTCGCGCGCCTTGTAGATGACGGCCGGGAGCGCGCTGACCGGATCCTCGAGACCGCCGGCGAGCACCACATACGCCACATCGGCATGATTGTAACTTGTGTCGTCTCGGGCCGCATAGCAGCGGGTGACGAGCCCGTCGGACACTTTCGCGGTGACCGACGCATAGTTTTTCTCCGTGAGCCCGAGCTGCGCGCTGACGAGCGTGCTCATCCGGTTCACGTCACTGCCTGCGCCACCGCCGGCGGTGATGGGCCCACCGATCCACACGATGATACCCACAGCATCGTCGGATGTGCCGGTGTCGTCCGGTGCGGCTGGTGTCTCTGTGATGTCGAGGATCTCTACATCCGGATCCATTCCACCCTCGCCTCCTCTCATGTCTATTGGATGGTTTCGCGGGTCTGCGCGGTCACCGTCACCCAGTCCGAATCAGCCGTGCCGGACACGTCGGTGACCTTGAGTCGTAGTCGGGTAACGCCGAGCCAATCGTCTGAGACGCGCACATCGAGCGCGTCGCCCGGACGTACGGGATGCTCGCACCCTATTGCGAGCTTGTACGCCTCGTCGCACCATGCGTGCGTGGCCAATGCTCCGAGCGCATGCTGCTGCAATGTTGCCATGCGTTCGACAGTCGTATGAGATGTGTCTGAGGTTTGCAATAACGGTGTTTTTGCCACGCTGCGACGGCACATGAGTGTTTTGTCGCCATCCTTGCCACCGGTGAGCCACACCTGCGTGGTGAGAGCCGACCCGTCAGCGCTCACGCCGAGCAGCCGGCAGCGCACATCCGGCAGTGTCGCGTCCAACCGCAACGGGGCGCCGGCCAGGTCATGGGCCGCGATGAGCCCGAAAAACAGTCTCCCCTGCTCGTCGACATAGGGGTCAAACCGTATCTCCAGTCCGTCCTCGAGCATGGTCAGTTCGGTGAGCCTGTCGGCCACCGTCGCAAGGTCCCACGCGTAATAGGTGCGCGCGTACGCCCCATCGTTGAGGATCTGCGGGACGGTAATGGGCAATGGATCCCATGCGAGCGTCTCGAGGATGAGTCGTATGGCGATGTCACGCCATGAGCCGGCGCAACGCAACGCCATGTCGCCGGCCGGGTGCGTCTCGTCCACGAGCACCGGCATGTCACGCCATGTGTCACGCAGACGCCGGCTGAGCACGAGGCGTTTGGTGAGCAGTGTGAGCCCACCCCCGACACTCAATGCGAGCTGGCGGTGCTCCGCGTCCCAATCATGACCGGTCAAAGGGCCTGCATGGATGACCGTGCGTGTGCCATTATGGTCATCGACCAGCGCGATGATATGCGCCCATTCAGTGAGCACGCTCCCCAATCCCGATTGGATCGCCTCGGCCGTATAGTCGATGGTGACGTCCATGCCGCCCTCACGGTTGAGACTGTCTGACCATGAGCAGGCTGTGTACGGGATGCGCATCACATGCTCACCGGTCACCGCATCAAACACATGCATACTCTGCATGACATGTCACCTCCATGCTGGCCGCGTCCATAACGCAAATTGCGGGCTGGTTCCTGCGACCTGTATGGTCACCCTATGCTGTCCAGGCATGACCGCCATCACATCATCATGCACAAAACGACCAGAGGAGGGGATCATGTCACGCATGCTGAATTCGAGATTGGTCGCGTCGCCCACCCATTGGATGACATGCCCGTCCACATCCATCGTCAGCCCTGTGACATGTCCTGTCACAGTGACGCGCGGCCATGATGGCGCCGACCCGTGCTGTGTAAACCTCAACATCCCGGACACGGGGAGCAGTTGCTCTTCCGGCCCATATTTGTTCGGGTCAGGGCATGTGAAAATCAGTGTAATGCGCGTAACCCCACATGCATGTTCCCACGCCATCTGCGCGCTCAGATAGCCGGTCGACTCACGCACGCCCTGCTGGTCTTCGACGCTGATGGTCACCCGTTGACCGGTGAGCGCGTTGAGCATGTCATTCCATCGCGCGGTCTCCAGACTCGACGAGCGGCCCCGGCTGATGGTGTGCGCGCTGAGCGTGACCACACGCGGTTTTACCGTCAGGCGGCCGGGCCAATAGGCGCCGTCGTCCTGTGGCCGGTCGACTGGCTGCTCACGCACCTCGGGGGCCTCGTACCATCCGGTCAAACCGCCGCGCGTGATGGCCGCGACATAATCCTCGTCCATCGACTGCACGAGGTTCGCCCATGAGCCGTCGAAAAAGACCAACGGCGGACCGGATGTCGGTGTGATAATGATTCGCATTACTGCCGCCTCCCCAGTTCACGCTTGACGATCTCCACAGTCTCACGGGCGACCACCTCGGGGGATTTTGACCCGTTCACGTTCACAGTCACCTCCAACTGTGGTGCAGCGGCAGACTGTTTCGACGCTGGCGCCACATATGGTGCGGCCGGTGTGGCCTGCACATAGCCGCCACCCGCATACCCGGCAGCAGCTTTCAACTGTTCGTAGTAGCCGCCGTTGATGGCCTCGAGCTCACGACGGTATTTCGCCGTGGACCGCGCGTTGATCATGTATTCGCCGTTCGATGCCCAGATCGGCACGGAATCCGACGTGCCGGTACCGGGACCGATGATGGGCCCGCCGGTGGCTCTTTTGCCCTCGAAAATATGCGGCGCCTGCCCCTTACTGATGCTTTCACGCATCTGCACGAGCCGCTCAGTGATCGTATAGGTTTTGTCGGCGATTTGCATTGCGTTCAGCGACGCCACACGGTTGATGTTCAGCTGCGCGGTCCCGTTGTCGGACACGGTGAAATACTTGTCGAACACCTTCTTGTTGTTGACCGCGTTCACAGCGGCCAACGCCTGCCCGTTGTTGCCCTTGATGATGCCCGTCTTCGTGTCAATCGTCCAACCGTTGGCCTTGCACACGGACGCCCAGTAATCACTGTTATCACCCTTGAGCACTCCGGTTTTCGTGTCAAGCGTGGCCCCGTTGGCGAGCGCGAGGATCGCGTCGAATTGTGTTTTGTCCGCTGTGATGTTCCCGGTTTTCGGGTCAACCTTGGCGCCCACGACCTCCGCGATCTGCAGCATCGCCGGCTGGTTGTTGCCGTAAATCATCACGTTGCCGTTGGGCAGCGCTGTAGTTTTCGACGCGAGCTCACCCAGCGCTGACTGCGCCGGCGCGACATCCATATTGATTTTCGGATTGGCGCTGGTCTGGTCGAGGTTTTTGACAGCTTCGACGAGCTCATTGGCCGCGTCTTTGCCGAGGCCGGACGCTTCCGCCATCCTCTCGGCCTCCTCGGCCGACGCGCCCATGGCCTGCGCGTAGTGCACGAATTTGTCGTGCGCCTCGTTCATCGTGCCGTTGACATCATCGACGGTACGCCCGTTCTGCGCTTGCGCCTCGGCGGCCTTGACCGCGCTCTTGGCGAGATTGTTCAACGCTTGCCGGTTCGCGATGCCCTTCTCCGTGTACGTGTCGAGTGTGGCGCCGTTCTTTTTCACGGATTCTTCTAGGTCGAGGTATCCGCTGCGCAGATCGAGCAGTGCGTCCGTCTCACTGCGTGCGAAACCATAGTAGGTGTCGAGCGCGGAAATCACCTCGGAGAGTGCAGTGGCGAGTTCGCTGACACCGTCCGTGGTCGCACCGAACTGGTCGTCGAGAATCTGGTCGGCATCGGCGGCGTCACTGGCTGCAGCAGCCTGCTCACCGGTCGCTGACGTGAGTTCACTCATCTGCGATGAGGTCTCCCCCGATTGGGTGCCCAGTTCGCTGGTGGCCTGCTTGTATTCCTCGGTGTTCTTCACGGCCTTTTCGTAGTCGCCGGAGAGCATTTTCAGGTCGGAGGAGATGATGCCAGCGGTTTCACGGCTGCGGCCGGTCCAATCGTCCACGTTCGCGAGCTGCTTGATTTTCTCATTGACCGAATCGAGATGCGGTTCGGAGCCCTGCACGGCCAATGCGAATTCGGCGGCGCTGATACCGGCCTTGTCGAGCGCTTCCTGCAGACCCGAGACGCCAGTGATCATACGGTCCCATTTGCCGTAGCTGATGTCTTGGATTTTGTTGAGGATCGTCTCGCTGGCGTTTCCGGTGGATTTGAGCGCGGACTCGAATTCCTCGGTGCGCGCCTTCGATTCCTGGACCTTTTTCGCATACGCTGATAGTGCGAATCCGGCTACGCCGACGGCGATGCCGAACGGGCCGCCGAGCATGTTCATGACGCCACTGCCGACCATTTTCATGCCGCTCATGACGGACTGTGAACGGCTGACGGCGGTGCCGAACGTCTGCATCTGGGTTTCCGCGCTGCTGAACGCGAGCTTGATACCATTGGCGAACTGCGGGAACGCCGTCTGGGCGCGTGTCACCGGGTCGATGAGCATGCCCATGTTCTGCTTGAATTTGCTGGAGGAATCGGACAGTTCGCCGAAACGCCCGTGCAGGACGGCGGAGGCGCCGGCGAGCAATCCAATACCGGTGACGACCTGCTGCACCTGCGGTGGCATGGACGCGAATGCGTCCACCATGTCGGTCACCCACTGCACGACATCACGCAGCGGGCCGTTCGCCCCCTCACCGATCGACAAAAACATTTTCTCGAAACTGCCGCCGAGCTGTTCAAGGTCACCCTTGAGATTGTCAGTCTTTTTCGCGGCGAGTTCCTGCGCGTACCCGGATTCGGATACGGCGTCCGTCCAGTCGCGAATGGCTTTCTCGCCACCCGCATACAGGTAGTTCGCGCCCTTGATGGCGTAGCTGCCGAAGATCGTCGCGTTCGCCTGATTACGCTGCTCCTGCGTCAAATCGGCTTCGGCGCGCTGCAGTTGACCGGCGAAATCAGCCATGCCGACGAAATTGCCGCCGGCATCATAGGCGGCAATGCCGAGCTCGTCCATCATCGCCTGCGCGTCCTTGGTCGGCGACGCGAGCTTCATCAGCATCGAGTTGAGCTGTGTGCCCGCTTCAGCGCCGACGAGACCATTCTCGGCGAACAGCGCGAGCGTGCCGACGGTTTCCTCCATCGACATGCCGAAACTGTAGGCTTGAGCACCGCAATTGTTGAGCGCCTCACCGAAGTCAGCGACGCCACCCAATGCCTTGCCAGCACCGGCGGCGAGCGCGTCGGCCACGTCCGTGGCACGGGAGCCTTCGAGATGGAACATGGACAGTGCGGAGCTCATGTATTCGGCCGCCTGCGCAACTTCCATTCCATCACTGGCGGCGAGGTTCAGGGCTCCGGCGAGGCCGCCGGAGAGGATGTCGGTGACGCTCATACCGGCCTTGCCGAGCTCGTTGATTGCCTCGGCGGATTCGGTCGCGGAGTAGACGGTGCTCGAGCCCGCGTCGATGGCGGCCTGTTTGAGCTGAGCGAGTTCGTCGCCGGTGGCGCCCACGTTCGCGTTGACCTCGCTCATGGCCGCGTCGAAATCCGCGAAATTTTTCACCGCGGCCACACCGACTGCTGCTGCGACCGCACCGACCGCCGTGCCGACTTTCATAAAGCCGGCCTCGAATTTCTCGCCGGCGGTCATGGGCCTCTCGAGCGCGTCACCGAACTCGCTCGCGGATTTAGAGGCTGCCTTCATCTTCGCGGTGTAGTTGGAGGTGTCCGCGCTGATGCGCACCATGATGTTCTCATTCAATGCCACTGCGGGCACCTCCAATCACTCTATTCAGTTGTTCTGGCTATGAGTTTCGTGGTTTGCGAGTGCGGGTTTTTCACCACGCCAGATTCGGTGTAGCGGCGCATGGCCTTTTCACGCATCTCCGTGACGAAACAGATCTCCACCTGACCGCCGGCGAACACGCCGCGCACGGCGTCCTCGTCGTGGCAGAATTTCACGTCCATGCCGCACAATGGGCATTGCACGCGCTGCTCGTACGTGCGCAGGGCTCGCATCCAGTCACGCTCGGTTTCGTCCCATTCGCACTCGTCTCCCTCACTGGGCTGCCAGCCGTGGAATCGTTTGTAGCTGATGCCGAGGCTGCGCGCGCATTCGAGGTCGGTTACGATGTCGGGGCGTGTGGCGAGCGCGTGCGCGAGCCGGTCTACTCGCGTAGGGCTTTTGGGACCTCCACCTGCGGAGTGTTGAGCTGTTGCACGGCGACGAGCAGTTCCACGGTCTGCGTGTCCACAATGGCCTCGAGCAACGCTGGCACGTCCGTTTTCGGGTCGAACTCGACCGGTTCGCCATGCTGTTCGACACTGATGATCATTTCAGGCAGCGCCTCGGTGAGCAGCCTGTTGATGTCGCGTTCCTGTTTGCCTGTTTTCTGGTCCACTGTTGTGGTGGCGAGCACGATCTGGTTCCACCGGCTCGAGCCGAGGCCACGCAGCGTGAGCGTGACCGTGGATTCGTCGATCGTCTTGAGTTTGGTTTTCAGTTCGCGGCGCAGCTTGTCGGTGGCTTTTTTCGCCGCGCAGATCTCCGCGTCCGTCATACCAGCAGTGTTGGGCGTAGCATCGTCGATCTGCTGTTTGAGGTCGACCGCTTGGGCGAGCGTGTCCAGATCGGTCACGATGTCCACGGTTTTCGTGGGGCGCTTGATGTCAAACATTCATTATCCTTTTCTTCACGAGAGGGGCCTTTTCTTGTGACTAACAGTGGGTCGTCCGGTTGGGGAGAAAAGGTAAGACCAACCGGACGAAGTGTTTTTGCGGCTCAGCTGCCGGCGATGATCTTCACGTTCTCATCCTGCGAACCGGGGTCCGCGCTGAAGCTGATCGTCGACATCTGGCGCTGGTTCGGCGCGTGCGCCACCGGCGTTTTGATACCGATGGTCACCTTGTGCACGCTCACGGTCTGGGTCTCGGCGAACGGCGTATCGGTCGGCAGGCCGCGACGACGCACGATGAACCCGGTCGTGCCACGCGTGAGCGTCTCAACAGCCTCATTGTCGGCACCGTCCACATTGGTGTTGTCGATGAGCTGCATGGTGCCGCCGTCGAACTTGTCCTGGCCGGGAATCTGGCCGACCGTGGCGGAGCCTTCGCGGTCGTCGTCGATCATCTCCTGCGTGTGGTTGAGCTGATAGCCGTCACCGGCGAGGTAATATGACAGGTCGAGCACGCCGGGTGCGGTGAGCTCGCTTACCTTCGGTTTCGTGATGTCCGCGATCGTGGGCACGAACACGGTTTTGAGCATGCCGTCTTCGAGATTCGCGGGAATTGTGTTGGGCATGATGCCTCCTTAAACAAAAGGCCTCCCGTGGTGTGCGGGAGGCCGATAGAACAATTTTGATGTGTGGTCAGCAGGCGGCCCAGCTGACACGGAAACGCAGGACGCGCATGAGGAACGGCAGGTTGGTGACGGTCGACACGAGCTCCGACGGGTAGACGCCCGAATCCACATCCAGACCGATGCGCCCGAACGGGCGTCCTGGCCACGCACCCTGCAATGCGTCGCACATTTTGTCGCAGATGACGCCGATGCCGTCGGCCGTGTCCCCGACCACACGGATCTCCAACGTGGCGAGTTTCGTCGTCACCGCCAATGATTCCGTGGTCAGCCGTTGGTTTTCGATGAATTTGAGGACGATCCATGGCGGGTCATGGCCCGACTGCGCCACATCCTCATAGCGCGCCCAACCCTTGCAGTCGGGCACCATGGCGAGCACGCGGCGCCGCGCCTCCATGTGGGTGATCACGCTCATAATCCCATCGCCGCCCTTCGTAGTTCACGCACGAGGTTCGGGAACTCACGGCGTGCATGCTGGTAGAAATCGTGCGTGCCACCACCGCGAGCGGTGCCGAAAAACGCGAGGTTGTCGAGGTTGCCGGCGCCGCCAGCGGTCGGGGCGACATCGGCTTCGACCATGGGGCCACGCTCGTGCATCTCATAGGCGATGGGGATGCGCCGAAACGCGGCGTTTCCCGAGCTTGTGAGGTTGGCGCGCGTCTCCGTCTTTACGTTCTGCGCGGCCTTTTTCACAATCATCGAGACCCTGCGCTGTTTCCGCTCGGGCACGGCCTGCAGTTTCGCGGCGAACGCTTTCACCTCGCTCACATCTACAATCACGGTGCATCGCCTCCCCCATCGTGTGGAATCTCCTGCACGTTCCACCGACGCGCCGTCGCATACGTTTTCTCGCTCTGCAGATTGATGAGCCGCATCCGGTTGCCGGTGAGCGCCGCATCACGCGACGCCACCACCATGGCTATATCACCCGACCGCGCGTCCACCACGCTGATAGGCAGGTCGAGACGTAGCGACCAGACCGGTACGACACCACCGAGATTCGACGTGTCACCCGTCGCGGATGCTGACGACTGCTGCGCGATACCACCAAACGTCTGCACCTTGGCCGGCCCCTCATAGACGAGCGTGGACTCAGGTTCGGATAGTCCCGTCTCCGGGTCCACACTCATACGCCCGGTGAGGCGCTCGACACGCACCGTGTCGGTCATGAGCTGCTCGGCGAGCTGCTGCATCTGCGGCAATGCGGTGAGGATTTCACTCATGCTCATGGTGCTCACCACCATGATGGGCGGCGCGGCGGGTGCACGCTGACCGGCTCGTCGGGCATGATCGTGGCCGTCTCTATCTCCGAGACGGGAGTGCGCATGAGCAGCGCCCACTCGCTGTCGAGGATATTGACTTCGCCGCCTGATCGGGACGTGTCGATGGTTTTCTGCAGGTTCGCATCGTCGATCTGTGTCATCACGCTGCGGATGCCCTCGGGGTTGAGGGCCTTGCGGGCGACCGCAGCGGATTCGACGTCGGCGACGAGCGCACGGTAGTCGTCGTCGGCGCACCAGTCGTCAAGCAGTGGGATGCGTTGGCGTATCTGCCGTTCGGCACGGTCCAACCATTTGCTCCACTGTTTGTATTCGACGGTGGTGTCGGACGGGGTGTCCCGGCCGAGTTCGACGGCGACATCACCGGGTGTGGCGACGGCCATGATGCACCTCCTCTCAGGCGGATTTACGACGGGCGCGGCGCGTCGCCTTTTCCCCGTCAGCCTCTTCGTGGAGTTCCTCTACCGTGTAGGGGTGGCGGCGGAAATAGTCGGGCACCTGCTCGATGGCGGCGGAGTCGCCAGCATGGAATTCCACGCCGGCGACCTGCCCCTCGTATTCACGGTTCGGCGCGTGAATGCGGTACATCACTTCACCTTGACCTTGCGCAGTACGGCCGCAGCCTTGGTGGCTTTGAGTGCGACGCCGACGGGGCCGAGTTCGACCTCGCCGTCCTTGACCGCGCCGGAATTGGAGAAATTCGGCAGCCACGTGCGCACGAGGTTCGAGCCGACCGTGGTGACGCCGTGGAACCCGTCGAGACCGACACGGTACGCGTAGATGCTGGTGGTGCCGTCAACGGCGACCGGAATGATCGGATCGTTCGACCCGGCCTTTTCCCCCGCGTCGACGAGCAGGATGCCACCGTAGGATTCACGGTCGATGGGGCGACCGTTGCTGCCGAGCAGGTCCTCGACTGGTTCACGCACATACATACTTGTGCGACGCACCGCGGCGCGGATCTTGGCGATGGTCTTGCGGTTGGACACAAGCACGGTCGGGGTGCCATCGAGCAGACCAAGGAATTCGTCGAGCGTGTCGAGGATACCGAAACCCTTGTCACCGCTCGGATCGGTCCAATCATAGGTGCCGTCATCCGGTTTCATTTCCGTACTCGAACCGGTCAACGCCTTGTCGAGACCGTCGAACCCGTTCGTTTCGGTCGCGGTGTCACCGTTGATGACGGCGTCCTGGAACAGTGTGGACGCGGCTTTGATCTTCTGCATCATGTTCAGCGCGATCGCGCCGGACGCGGACGGTCCGAGCTCAGCGATGACACGGTCGACGGAGAACTTGCCGCCGAGCACAGCGAGCGTGACGCTATGCTTCTCGGTGGTGACCTCACTCGCTGTGTACTCGGAATTGAGCGCACGGAACGCTGCTGTCGGCTGTGTCTTGAGTCGACGGTACCCGTATTCGAGGGTGGCGCCGCCACCTGCCGGGTTGACGGCCTGGTCGAAAACCAGACTGTCGAGGATCGCAGAGGACTTGCGGAATTCGTCGATGACGAACGGGTCGTAGTCCTGCATCACATTGTTTTTCGCTTCCGCGAGTGTTACAGCCATGAGCTGTCCTTTCTATACACTTATTTCGCGCCGAGGGCCGCGGCGATCGCTGCCTCCATCGAGGTCGGCTTCTCACCGGCGCCACCGTGCCCTTGGCTTGGATCTGGTTTGGGAGATGCCGGCTTCTGCTCGCCGACGAGCTTGAGCAGTTCGTCCGCGTCTGCTTCCAGCTCTTCACGGGTCGACCCCTGCAAGCGTGCGGCGAGCGCCTTGGGTAGTCCTTTGTCGAGGGCGACTTCGAGTCGTTCGGCACGCGACCTGCTTGCGGCGTTGTCCTTTTCGAGGGCGGCGAGGCGTTCGGCGGTTTTCTCCGCTTCGGTCTTGTTGGCGTCCTCGTATTCCTTGAGTTTGGCCTGCAGTTCGGCGATCTGTTTCTTGCTCGCCTTGTTGGCCGCGCGTTCGGCTTCAAGGGCTTTGAGTCCGTTGGCGCCCAGCGTGCCCTTGTCGTCGTCGGAGTGGTCGTCGCCTGCGGGTGGTGTGGGCGGCGTGGCCTGCGGGTCGGTTGCTGGATCGTCTGCGAGGGTCTCGTATCGCGCGAGATTGCGGCGCAGGATGAATTTGCGGTGCATGTTGCATCTCCTTGGTTTTGTTGGGTTCGCCACGTCGCGTGGCACGCGTCCGTGCATCGTGCATGGGCGCGCAAAGTTTGTTAGAGGATCCATCCGTAGTTGCGCAGGAGTGTTTTGGCGTGTTCCTGGTCGCCTCCTGCGATCTGGTAGATGGTTTCCGGCATGAGGCGTGGCCGGTCCAATCGCATGTAGCGGCCGCCTTGTTTGACGTATTCCTTGGCGTATCCGGCGCGCATCATGCGCCATGCGGCCGCTCCGCGTTTCGTGGTGCCTTCGGTCGTGTATTTGATGGTGCGCCCGTATTGTTGGGCGGTTCCGACCGCGCCTTTGCGCCGGTAGGCGTTGATGAGCTGGTTGAGGTCGGCGCCGTCCCGGTAGGCGCGCGCGTTCGCGTGGCTGCCGAGGGCGCGGGCGAGTTGTTGCTCGTCGAGTGAGTCCAGGTATTCGCTGGGGCTGGCGAGCATGCTCGTGTCGATGCCGTTGGGAGTCCATTCGGCGATGCAGTCGCATTGCGGGTGCCGCTCGAACGGGATCCGCCCGCATGGTTGGCCGGCGAGCAGTATGCAACGGCCGCAACTGGGCGGGTTCAGGGCGCGCACATACCCGCAGTTGTAGCGGATGGAGCGCGCGGTGCTTTCCGCGGCGCCACGGTACGTGTCCGCGAGCGCGGTGCGTGAACGGATGACGAGGGTGACGCCCATGCGTTCCAATGCGATCGTTGTCGGCAGTCCCTCATGGACGGCCTGTCGCCCTTTGATGACCGCACCGGCGAGGGTCTGCCATGTGGGCATGCCGTTGCCGTTGACACCGACCCATTGGCGTGTGTCGATCTGCCATGCCTGTGGTGTGCGTGCACCGATCTGGCGTTGCATGCTCGCCGCGGTCGCTCTAGTCGCGTCGCGCGCAGTGGCGAGTTGGGCGGCGTCGAGCAGGGCGAGCATGTCCGGCATGGCGTTGGTGATGGCCGTGTCAAAATCGTCGTCGGCGTGGGCGCGCCAGGTGAGCATGAGGCTTTTGGCGAGGTTATTGGTCCGCGAGCGCAGGCGGCGTGCCTGTGTGAGTGTCGCTGAGGCCAGATGTTGGCCCGCCATCGTCAGGACCATAATCCATCCCCTTTACGATCGGCTCATAGGTTTGCGCGAGTTCACGCGTGAAATATTCGCGTTCCTTGTCCTTGCGGGCCTCGCTCCACCCCATTTCGTCCCATGCGCCCTCACGGGAGACGACGCCCTGGGCGACGAGTTTGCTGATTGCGTCGGCCTTCTGCGCCTGCGTGGGCGTGGCCGGGTCGTTCCAGTCGCAGCGCACGAGGTTCGCGTTCAGGTCGCGTCCTTCGCGGATGCGGTAGGCGAGCGCCATGACCTTGCTCCATGCGTCGCCGTCGACGAGGTTTTTCAGTTCGACGTTTTTTACGAGTCGGCTTTCGTCGGCGCGGATGGCGCCTTCGGCGGCAGGGTTCGCGGTGTTCTGGCCGAAATAGCGCATCGGCAGGCCGCTGACCGCGGACACCTGCTCGGATAGCAGGTCGATGACGGTTTTGAAATTCGTCAGGTCGGACGCGCTGAATTGGCCGAATTTCGCGTGCTCGTTCTTGCTGGTGAGCATGCTATTGAAATAGGTTTTGATGGCTGACGCTGGTTTGCCGGTGGCTAGGTCGATGAACGAATTGTTGGTGACGCCGACGGCGTATTTGCCGGGCACCGCGTGTGTTTCCATTGCGATCTGCAAATCGAGCATGGCGCGGGCGGCCATGTCGGTGGGCTGGACCACGTCGGCCATTTCGCTTTCGCCCGTGTAATCGCCGACGCGGGGCCGGTTGACGAACTGGATGACAGGCACACGGCCGAGCTTGTGCTCGTCACGGTCGGTGACGACCCATTTTCCTCGCTGCCGGGCGAGCCATATCGTGCAGTCGGGCAAGTAGAGCGTCTCATACTGTGGCGCCGCGGTCAAACTCCACGAATCCTCGTAGACGCGCAGGGCGGCCATAACGTCGCCGTTACGTGGATCGATGCGCGCGATCATGCATTTCGCGGATTCCACCGTGATCAACGGGTGGTCGCGGTCATCACCATTGGTGCCGACCGCGACGAACCCGTGGCCCTGTACGCGCGTCTCGGTGTGGTTGAGCACCTGCTGCGACTCCATGTTGTTCGCTTCCCACATCTCGCGCAGGACCGCGCTTGCGGCCGGGTCGTCGGGCACGCTGAACGATTTGACCTGCTGGCGTTGCACGACGCTGTCCACGACGATGCGCGGCCAGTTCAGGGGGAACACGAAATCACGCAGTTGCGGCGGCACGGCGATGCCGATACTGCTGATCTCCTGCGTGCCCTGATAGTAGGCGTCCCATTTGCGGTGCATGGCGCGCAGGCTGGACAGGCGCAAACGCAGGGAGCGCAGCAGGCTCGCCTCATCGTCCGAGAGCCGGCCGGCGCTGGACTGTGTGACCACGGCGACCATAGATGCCTCCTTACCAGCCGTAGACGTAGACGTTGTCGTCCTGCTGCCCCCAGCCGAGTTGTCTCATGTCGGCCGCCGCCTCATGCGCGAGGATGTCGGCCATCGAAATGTCGATTTTCTGGTTCTGCGACGGTTTGCCCAGCACATACCGGTCTCCTGGCTTGGCGACCTTGCGGGCGGCCATCATGTGCAGTTTCGCGGTCGCGTCCACGCTGTGCGTGGTCGTATGGTCCGCCGTATCCTGCAAAAACCGTGTGAGCGCGTCGTACATGCGGCCGATCTGGTTGGTCGGCCATGGCACCACGACGTCACTGCCGTAACGCAGGCTCCAATCATCGACCTGCGTCTCCCACGGATGCGGGTCGCAATAGAAGCGCGCCACATCATACTTGGAGAACAATTCGTCCACGGCGGCGTTGACCTCGCTGCGGGGGATGCGCCCCTCCCATTCGTCCGGGTTCCAGAACGTCGGACGATACGATGGGCCATATGTGGGCGTCCAACGGTAGCCGTCCAGTGTCTCGGCGCGCAATGCCGTCCAGTCGCCGGTCTGCGACCCGTCGAACCCGAGGCAGATCTGCGTTCCCGGCTCAGGCGGTTCACGGTCCGATTCTGTCGAATCGTAGAGCGCTTCGGGCATGTAACTGCCGAGGCCCTGCACGAGTTCGCATCCGAAAAACCGGCGCGCCTGCGTCGGGTCGCGCTGCAGCAATTCTCTGCATTGCGCCTCGATGGCGTCGAGCTGAATCCACGGTGAACCGTCATACACGAACTCGAGGATCTTACGCCGGTCGGTGTCGTCCATGAAATCAAGGTTCGTGTCGTGCCGCGGGAAATACTTCATAATGTCGTCGACACGGCTCTCGTAGGTCGCCTGACCGAACGACGCGTCCATTGGGTCCCATGGATTCGTCAATTCGAGCACGCGCCCGTCCATGCCGGCCGTGCCACGGGCGACCGTGTCAGCCACTTCGAACATGCCAGAACGCTTGGTATACACGCCGCTTTCGTCCATGATCGCGAAATTCACCGGATTTCCCAGCTTCGACTTCGCTGACGAAGTCACCGGGTCGATACGCCCACCATTCGGCAGACGGATAAAACCCTCGCGCACTTTCATGAGATCATCCAGATGCCCGTTGCGGATCATCGTCTGCAATGGACGGTAGACGTTCGCGGTCTGGTCCTCCGATGTGGCGAGCAGCTGGATGAGCGCGGTGCGCCGGGGCATTCCCATCGGTTCGCCCGGCCGGTAGGTGTAGGCGAATCCACAACCACAACCCCAATCGGAGCATAGATACTGTTCGCCACCCTCAGCCCAACCGCAGAACACACACGGGCCGACCGCCTCGAAACACACAACCGCAGCACCAAACGGCGACTTGCCGAGCTTCTGGCCGCCCACAATCTGACCGCGACGCCACTTGAACGCCGAACCAAGCGCAGGACGTGCCGGATTGAACGCAATACCGTCCTTGACCGTGTAGAAATCCACAGCGTTGCGCAACTGCCAGCCGGTCAAACGAAACGGCCGATTCAAGTCATAGCCGGCGGGCACCACACAATGCGCGGAAATCCACGCAGCCAGTAGAAAACCAAGACTTTTCGGCGTGGCCTTCCGTGCCGGCACGCTCATTGCATCTGCTCCCACTCATCACGCGGATCAGGGAATGCGATCACATTGCCCGACGGGGCGTCCTTGCGCTTTTTCTTCGGCTTCTCTGTATCGTCGACGATGATCCACCCGTTCAGGCGCAATCCCTGTGGGGTCAAACCGATTGTGTCGGCATACCTGCAGAGCGTCGTGCGGTCGGCTGCCTTGGCGTCCGATGATTCACACAGCACATACTGGCGTACATACAACGCCACTGTTTTCTGCAGATACTTGTACGGCGGCCGCGACCATGCGAAACCTTGCGGCAGACGCCACAATTCGTCCCAGACTGTTTTCTCACGGGCATTCCACTCGTCGGACGCTTCCTTATCGACTTGGCGATAGCGGCGCCCATCCTCGTCAACAATGACCTGCATCACCGAGAAACGCGGGAGAGGGAACTTCGGGTGTGTGCGCTTATATCCACTCGCCGGCAATGCGAACAAGCCGGCTGCACGCTTCTGGAACGATTCAGAGGAAGGGTCGGGCATGCGGCCACCGCCGGGACGCGGACTACCATATGGCATCACAACCACCTCCACTGATCACAACGATGTCGTTACTTGATTGTTTTTCCGTATATTGCACGCAAGATGAGCAAGCTGCACGTTATCCAACGTGTGCGCGCCGCCGCGACTGAGCGGAATGATGTGGTCGAGGCTCGCGCTCATCGGATCAGGCCACGCCAAATCTTTATCGACTGGTTCACCACACAGACCACACAGCCAATCGTCACGCTCAAACACCTCAACGTTCAAAAACTTCTCGACCGGACCGTTCGTCTTCTTACGAGCCCGACGAAGCTCATAGTTCGCGCGCCGGCGCTCATCCCACACCGGATTGGGTTCACCCACTGTCGCCCGCCGCCACCGATGATAATGCATGGAACACATGCCACGCGCACGCACCGCCCGCACGCACCCAGCAGCGGAACATTGACGCGAGGAAGTATCGCGACCCGCTTTACGCATGCAACTTTTTGAACAATATTTCTGGCTCAATGTTGACGAAGCGTGGAAAGTGGTTCCGCACTGCGGGCATGTGAGCGCGGTGGATTCACGCCTTTGCTTGTTCTCTGTCTTTATCCTCTCGTTTGTAGCTTGGGTGCGGCAATCATCAGAGCAGAATTTTCTACGCGCCTTTACCGAGCATCGGAACATGGCACCGCAGAATCCGCATGCGCGATCCTCTTCCACCGCGGGGCCTTTGTGGGCCTCGTAATACGCTTGGTTGTACGACAAGCTCTTATCAGCGGCCCTGCATTCATCGCAGTATTTTCGCGGACCTCCTCTAAACGAGAATTGCGCGCCACACCTATTGCAGATACGATTAGCCATATCGACTGCCTCCTTACAAGCAGTTGGTCAGGCACACGGAAGCGGCAACTTCGCGTGTGCTTTATTTTACCAAAACCCAAATGTCGAGTTATGAAAAACTTGCGCCTCGTCTCACCGGCGGTCTGACGCAAGGCCTCCCCGGGTTCACCCCCTAGGGGTTATCCGGCCCAAAAAATAACAAGACGCGCGATTTTAATTCGTTTTTTAATTCTCTCACGCGTTTTTCGTCGTCGACAGCGGCGAGCGAACGAAAGCGAAACGAAAAGGTTTTCAAGACGAGGAACGAGCAACGTCGTGAACGTTGGCAAACGATCGCAAGCGGACAGCTGCGAACATTGGGCGCGAGCGCCCATGCCGTCCCGCTGTTGTTTGTCAGCTCATTGTTTCGTCCAGTGTTCGCGCATGCGCTGCGAGTTGGAGGCTCCGGCTGCACGGTTGCAGTGCGCGTGCTCAGGTCCGGTCCACGCGTCGCGTGAATCGTTGTGTCCGAGATCCCAACGTTGGCCTGGCAGTATGGGGCGTCCACACCGGGGGCAGGTGACCTGCTCGCCGGCGGCCATGCGCTGCCACCATTGGGCGCGCTCACGTTGGTGCGCGCTCCCGTAGCCTCGCTGTGTGCTGCTGCCGCGCGCATGATCGCGAGCGCGACGATGCTCATCGCAGTAGCGGTCACCGTTGGGGATGAGCCTCGGGCAGCGGGTGTAGGCGCAGCGTCGCATATGCCTCGCCTCCCTGCCTGATCGAATATGTTCGTGGTTCCGGCCGTGTGCCCCGGAGCGCGACTCCGGTTCGCGGACACCCCTACACTTGGGCCGGCGCGGCGACCGACGCTTGGGCGGGTGCCGTCGACACACGGGGCCGGAACCACGAAGATACGCGAACACCCCGCAGGCCATGATTTCTTCCTCGGACCTGCGGGGTGTTCCTGCGCCCGCTCATACGCGATGCGCAATATTACACATGGTAGGCGTTACACCCGTTGTTTGTCAAATCCACGGGCCAGCAGCAACACGTCCGCGAGCGCATACACCGGCACACCGTTGTCGTCTGTGCCGACGGGTTTGAGGCGATGCCGGTGGACCCATTGGCGCAGGGTGCCGGCTTTGAGGGTGATGCCGCATGAGGTTAGCGTGGCGCGCAGGTCACGGCTGGTGCCGATCGTGCCACTGGTGAGCAGGCGCAGCTCGTGTGCTTGGGCGATCTGTGCGATCGGACTCATATGCCCGCACATCACGCACCGGTGGTCGGTCTCATTGATGGGCTGGGTCTCGGGGATCCATACGCCGTAGCCGCAGCGCTCGCAGACGCCGACGTACCGGTGTGAGGGTTCGGGGTCGGCCAGTTGTCGGGCGTGCCATGCCGCGTCGTCGATGAGGCGCACGATGTCCCACGCGTCCGGTCGGGTGGCGAGCGCGGCGCATGGTTCGTCGCGGTCGAGGCCTTTAAGCAGGCCGTGCACACTCATGGACCGCCCGTATCGTAGCCCGGCGGTGGTGGCGAGCATGCGGGCGAGCACGAGAGTCTGGTCGAGCAGGTCGGCCGCGGTGAGGTTGATTGGTGTGGGTGCGCTGGTCATGCCGCGGATGCCGTCGTGTGGGATGCGGATTCGGCGGGTGGCGAGCTCCTCCAATGTGGCTGCTTGTTCGCGTAGGTCGTGGATGTCGTCTCGGATGCGGGTGGCGGTGGGCTGCATGTGGTCCTTCCGTTCGGTGGGGTCGGCGAGCGCCGTCGGAGCTTATTGGTGGCGGGCGGCGAGCGCTTGCGCTTGGGCGATTTGCTGGGCTTGCCATTGGTTGAGCATGTGGGCGCTCGCGTTTCTGCCCAGATGGTCGGGGCCGGGTTTGTATCCGGGCAGTGTTTGCATCCAGCGTTGGAGTTTGCGTCGGTCTTTCCATGTGAGGGTGACGTGGCGTTCGACGCAGCGTACAACGATGAGTTGGTCGCACCGGTATTCCTCGATGTCGGGTTCGTCTCCGGGCATGAGATCGTGTCCGTCGGCGGGGCGGACTTGGTAGAGGTCGCCGGCGCACAGGGCCGCGTATTGGCGGGCGTAGATCTTGATGGGTGTGCAGTAAGCGTGTTCGGGATGCTGGGTGTAGTCGGGGTCGGTGGGGCCGTTTTTGGCGTGCATGCGGCATAGTGGACAGTTGTCGTGCATGCGGCGCGCGTGGCCGCCTTCAATGGTGTCGCCGGGTCGCAGGCCGCGTGGGCCGCCGTGGTAGAGGATCCGTCCCATTTATTTGTTTCCTTTCAGGTGGCTTTCGAGGATGGCGAGCGCTTTGGCGAGTCCGCTGGTGTAGCCGTCGTCGTACTGGTAGTTGTCGCTGGTCCATGGGTCGAGTTCGGCTTGTTTGCGCTCGAACAGTTCGTTGAGTTCCGCGAGCGCGGCGGTGAGGATGTCGCTCATGGTCGTGCCTCCTGCTCCTGCTTCTCCTTGTCCATGAGCCACTTTCGTACCTCGGACATCCGGTAGCGCACGCAGTTGTGCGTCACATGCACGCACCGTGGCCCCTTGCCCCGGTAACGCCAGGTGCTCACCGTGCGCCGGCTCACGCGCATCATCCTCGCCACATCGTCGGGGGTGAGCAAGATGTCCTCCTCGCCGGAGCCCACAGCATCCAACATGTCGCTGCTCATGGACGCTCTCCCTCCCACAGTGGCCGGTCGGAGAATTCGGGGGGTTCGGGTTTGCCGGCCTGCTGGGCCGGGCGCGTGGCGGCTTGCGCAGCTTGGCGCAGAATGTCCTGCACTTCCCGTGGGTCGAGGCCCAGATGGTGCGCGATGAGCTGCACGTCGTAGCCGCGCTGGTACCAGGTGACGACCATTTCGGTTTTGTGTTTGCTGACCATGGTTCATACCTCCTCGTCGAATGAATACTGGGTGTCTCCGTAGTGGAGTTGTTCGCGCATGCGTTCGGCGCCGATCCGCTGGTAGAGCAGGCACAGGCCGCGGCGCGTGATCTTGCACGTGGGGTCGAACGGGAACGGTGTGCCGTCACGATGCCGCCCTGAGCGTTTGGGCGGCACGAGACGCAGATGGCCTGCAGTGCTGTGCGACGCGTAGGGCCGGTACGCGCCGTTGTGCCGGTAGATCCACTGGTGGTCGAGCATCCACGCACGCAACTCGCACTCGCGGATCGGCAGGCCCGCCGTGGTCAACTGTGCCGCCGCGTCACGTACGGTCAACAGGTCGGGCGCCCCGCAGAAATCCTCATATGCGCGCGCCTTGGGCTCCAACACACGCACCCGCTCCTGCGCCGCCACCTTCTCCTCGGTCTCTTCCTTGAGCTTCGTGGCGAGCATGATGAGCGTGTCCGGGTCCGCGAGCGCCTGACGGATCGTGTCCGGCGTCATGTATGCGCCGTGTTTGCGGATGGAGGGCAGAACCTCGGATGTGACCCATTTGCGGAATCGGCGCGCTTCGGGTTTGCGGCTGTCGAGGATCACGTCGTAGAGACCGTCCTCGTTGATAACGGTGATTTTCTGCGGGCCGCCAAGGGTGTCCATAGTAACGACACCCTTTTGCCGGTCGTCCAATCGGGCGGCGACATTGCGCGGGTTGGCGATGCCGCAGGCGGCGCACACGTCGGCGAGCGCCCATCGTGGTGTTCCGTCGTCGGCGGTGATGACGCGCACCGGCGTGCCCTCGAAGTCGAGGTTCATTAATTCGTTCATGGCATGTCCTTTCGTGTCGAACTTTTGTTCGGATCGTTAGAAGTGGTGGCGGTCGCACCATTTGCTGATCGCGATGAGCAGCAGGACGGTGGCGAGCGAGATGAGCACGTCCCTCACGCGCCGTCCCCCGTATTCGTGGCCCACAGGTTCGCGATCATCGCGCTCACCGTGCTGCTGGTTTTCGCGATGGCCATGAGCTGGCCGGCGAGGTAGAGGGCTTCGCCCATGTCCTCACGCGGGTCGAAATCCGGGTCACTGGTCGCGGCGCTCGCCTGCTGGCTCAATGCGTCGAGCACGTCCTGCAGTGTGTGGATCCTCTCGGAGACGTTCGTTGCCATTCATGCCTCCTCTCGGGTGTCGTTGTGTCTGCCAATGAGATCAGATGCGTTGTGGGTCGTGCGTGGGGCGTCGAGGTCCGATGAGGTCACGTGCTCCCAGCGGCTCGGGCAGTTCGGTGAGCACCGTGAGGCCAATCGGCGTCTGGCTGCTTCACGCAAGTGCTTCGCCTGCCGGACGACCTGGGCACCGCAGTCGCACTCGCACTCGCACATACGCTCATGGCCTGTCGAGACGGGAGGGGCGGTGACGGTGAGGTGTCCGATGCGGTCTCCGACCATGATCGGGGCGATCTCGGCGAGCCTGATTGGGCAGCTGTGCGCGCAGTACTGGGCTCGGCCATGGCGTGCCGCGTAGCGTATCTCGCACGCGCTGCGCGTGAAGATGGCACCGCAGTCGCACTCGCACTCGCATATGCAGAGACGTCTGCCGCCCTGCGGGGCGGTCGACTGTGAGAGCACGGTGAAATGGCTGATATGGCGGCCGGTCAGATCCCCCGACCATTCGTCGCGTGCCTGTTTGCCCGACGCCGCCATTCTGGTGGTGCTGCATTCATCCGGTTGGCGGCCACCGGCCCTGCATGTGTCGACGAAGCTCGCGAAACAGTCCAGATCTATTAGATTGGCGCTCATTGGTTGTCCTTGATGGCTTTGCCGATGATGCGGCGGATCTCCTGCAGGTCGGTCAGGCCGTAGGTCAGCTGCACCCATTGGCCGTCGCCGACGTGGATGTCGACGACGTGGGTTTTGCGCCCGGAGGCGTCGAGGTCGGGGCGGCGCGTGACGTTGAATCCGCCGCTGTCTTTGATGCTCATGAGATGCTCTCCAATCGTGTGACTTTGCAGCCCAGTTCGCGCAGGGCTCGCTCGAGGTTTGCTGTGTAGTTGCCTGACTGTTTGGCGGCTTGCCGGCTGGCGCGTGAGATGATCTGGTCGATGCGCAGTGCGCCGTGGTCGGTGTGCGCGTACAGGCGTAGGCGCAGGTCCCGGTCGGCGCGGCCCATGCACGCCCGGCATAGGCGGCTCGTGCGGTCGATGCGCTTGTAGTGCTGGCAGCCGTGGCACTCATCCACGACGAACGAATCATTTGCCATGACGGTCTCCCTTGCGTCGGTCTGTATGGGTCGGGAATGAGATCCACGCGGTGTCGTGCTCGATCGCATCGCGCAGATCGGGGTGGTCGGCGAGCAGGTCTGGTAAACAGTCGAGCGTCAGGTCGGCTGCGTGCAAATCCCATGGGACGTCCCACGTGCGCCAGGTGATCCTCACCCACACGCCCTGGCACCCGTCCATCGCGTCATGCACACGCTGCGCGAGCCGCTCGATCTGGTGCGAGACGTGCCATTCGTAGATGGCGAGCGCGAGCAGGCCCGCGGCGAGTGTGGGCAGGATGATCAGCGGCAGGCTCATGCGTCCACCTCCTGCAGGATGTCGGCGAGCGCCTCGCTGGGTTCGGTGCCTTGGTTGAGTAGGTCGGCGAGGTGGCTGCGGGCGCTGATCCATGGGTTCGAGCCTCGCCCGCCCTCGTGGTCGAACAGTTGTTCGTGTGGGGTGAGCAGGTCGAGGACGTGTTGGCAGCCGAGGGTGTGCCGGTGTGTGGTGTCGGCGGGTTGGTCGCTGGGCCGTTGGGTGGGCAGCTTGTCGAGCAGGCCACGGCGTGCGCCGCTGTCGAGCCAGCGGAGGAATGATTTTTCCGGGCATGGCGGGTATTTGCCGTTGTCGGTGACGACGGTGCGGAATTTCTCGAGTTCGCTGTCGAGGTCGGCGTGCAGCTGGGCGGCTTTGGCGAGTGCCTTGTCGCCGGGCTGCCAGTGCTCGAACCGTTCGCGCCGTTTTGCCTCGATGCCCGACCGTCCGTCCGACTGTGACGCCCGTGTCGTTCGGGTCTCGCGGCTCTCGCGTGGTCGTACGGTCTGTTGGGTTATAGGGTTATTGGGTTTATACGGGTCGTCTGCAACGTGGTTGCAGGTCGCTTGCAGGTCACTTTGCAGGTCGGTTTGCAGGTCGGTTTGCAGGTCGCTTGCAGGTCGGGGTGACGGGTCTGCCGTCGCCTGCCGCCCGGTGTCGGCCGGGTCGGGGTCGGTCGTATGACCTGCAATTTTTGCATGTCTGGCCTGTTCGTGGTCGGTGAGCACGGCGCGTACTTTGTCGGGGGTGTCGAGTTCGACGGCGAGGTCCCATACGGTCGGCCGATGTCGTTTCGGCAGGTATGCGGCCGCGCGTTGGTCGCCGCGTCGGATCAGGCCGACGCGTTCGAGCCAGCGGAGTTTGCTGTAGACGGTGCGTACGCATGAGCCGATGTCGTCGGCGATGGTCTGCGCGCTGGGGAACGCGTTGCGCCCGGCCGGGTCGGTCTCGTCTGCGAGACGCAGCAGGACGCGGAACGCGTTGGAGTCGTCGATTGCGGGGCCGGCTTTGTATAGGCCCCAGTGCATGCTGTCCAAGCTCATGATGGCTCCTCATTGGCTAGTGGTGTGATGTGGATGCTGACCCGCCATAATCCGGTTTTGCGGGTGGGTGGCCCCATGGTGTAGGTGCGGCGCCTCAAATGCTGGTAGTCGTCGTCGGCCCACAGTCCGGCGTCGGTCAGGCCGTCGACGAGGTGTTTGACGGTGGGTGCGAGGTTGTCCGGGTCGGCGCGCGCGGGGCGCTTGGGGTAGTGGATCTCGTATTCGACGTCCACGAACCGGTATGGCCGCCATGGCTGGTGTTGGTTGATCCAATCCCTGCCGATGGTGGCGCCCTTGTGACGCAGGTGTTTGGCGCGCTGGGCGTTCGCATACACCTGCCCCTGCCCGCCATTGGCCTTCAGGAGCAGGTTCTTGGGCACGTCGATGTGGATCGTGGCGCCCATCATGCGCCGCCCTTGGTGCGGGCGAACACGACGTATGTGCCGGGTTCGACCTCAATGGCGCGCGCCGTGAACACGCCCGCCGGCGTGAACGCCTGCACACTGCCGCTGGCCACGCGCCGGCATTTGTCGAGCGCGATCTTGCGCGCATGCTGCCCGGTATGCACGCTGTACACGACCCACTGTCCGGGGTGGGTGCGGGCCGCGTCCGCGGTTTTCTGCGCGTCCGAGACGGTCACGCGCGCCCGATGCAGGTCCTCGGGCAACTCCTTGACGAGCATGCCCGGCTCCCAACGCACAGGAGCAGCTGGCTCCCTGGTGGCGCCGGCGCCGGGCGCGTCCGTCCCGGTGGTGGTGGACATGTCCGTGTCCACCATGTCCACTGTGTCCGGTCGCGCCATTGTGGCGAGCATCTCACCGCCCTTGGCAATGGACAGGTTCGGGTTGTCGCTCAACAACCTCATGAGCGGCTGCGGGTCGGCCACTCGCTCCTCACGGATATAGAGCGCGAGCGCCTGTTTGCGCTGCGAGGCAGTCAGGTCGCGTATGGGCGTGTGCCACCATTCGCGGATGTCGCTGTTTTTCGGTCGTGCCATAGGAACCTCCAATGTCGTGCTGTCCGCCCGGCCCATGCCGCGCAATTGGTTGATGTTGTCAGCGTCGGAACGGATCCACTCGTCCCAGTCGATCCCGCCCATGCTCAGAACTCCGGTTCGCCGGTATCCGTGCCGCCGGAGCCGAACCCGCCCACACCCCACGGGTCACCAGAGGTGGTGAACGGATCGGACACACCAGTGCCGGAGCTTGCGGTGCTGCCGCCCGTGTAGCCGTCCGGCTGGCCAAACCCACCGAACTGGCCGGCGTTGCTGTTTTGCTGGCGGGCGACCTGTGCGGTGGCACGGCGCAGGCTGGGCCCGATCTGGTCGACACGCAACTCCACCACGGTGCGCTGCGACCCGTCCTGCGCCTGATAGGAACGCTGTACGAGCCGGCCTTGGGCGATGACCGTCATGCCCTTGGCCAGCGAGTTCGCGATGTTGCTCGCCAACGGCGCGTGCTGCGAGTCCCATGCGGAGCAGTTGATGAAGAGGGTGTCGCCGTCCTCCCACTGGTTTGTGTCCCGGTTGAACCTGCGTTCCGAACTCGCGATCGTGAAATTCGCGACCGTCGAGCCGTTGTTCAGGGTGCGTAGTTCCGGGTCGCGGGTCAGGTTGCCCACGATGGTGATGATCGTCTCCCCAGCCATGTCACTCCTCCTCGGTGTCGTCGTCGGCTGCGATGCGGTCGTTGACGTTGGCGATGAATTCGTTCACACGGTCGGTGAGCAGGCTCGAGGCCAGTGTGCTCACGGCCATCGTCATGAGCAGCCCGCGCATGCCGGACGACCCGCAGTCGCATTGGATGCTGATCTCGCCGTGGTCGCGCGCGTCGACGCCCAGATCCATGAGCGTCGCGCGGTCCACGTCGGCGTCCTCGCTGCGGTTGGTGAGGATGACCCTGATGTGTGATTCCTCGATGTGCTGTTCGGCCATGAGCATGCGGGCGAGCGTGAGCAGGCCCATGAGCTCGCCCTTGGTGTACGCGTCAAGTTCGGTTGTCATGTCACTTCTCCTCGGTGTCGTCGTCGGTTGCGGCGAGCGCGTCAGTGGCCTGCCCGTACAGGGCGAGCGCGCTGCCGGCGAGCAGGAGCAGTTCGCCATGCGTGCATTCGTCGAGTTGGGTGGACATGGTCAATGTGCCCTGTTCGCCGCGGCGGCGCAGGTTGACGCGTCCCACCGTGCGTGAGCTGTCGGTGTCAGAGATGGCGATATCGACGTGCATAGTGCGCAATGCGTGTTCCGCGTGGAGCTGTTTGAGCGCTTCGATTAGGTATTGTTCCGCGATTTCCATCGCGTTGATGGTCAGTGCCATGGGCTGGTTCCTTTCGTGTGGGTCGTGGGGTGGGTGCGCTGGGGGGCTCCCAGACGGGGCTGAATCCGCCTGGCATGACTGCGGCCGAGACCCATCGCTCCCCTGGGCACCGGGCTATCTCGGTGCTGGGGTGACGTTGACGCATCCACCTGAGTGGGCCGGGCGGGAATCGCACCCGCCTCCACCATGAGGGCCTGGCCGGGAGGGAAAAATGAGAGAAGGGAACCAGTCGAGTGTCTCGGGTGGTGCTAGCTTGCACGGCCCCATGCGCAGGACACGGGGAGTCGGTCGTGGCCTGCGCGGGATTGTGTGTTCAGTTATCGCCGGCCGGTTGGCCGGCGACCCCCCTGCGTGTGGGCATCGCACGCGCAGGGAAGCCTGTTGGTTATTCGAGCGCGGCGCGCGCTTCGTCCATGCGCTCCTCCATGTCGCGGATCTGTGCGCGCAGGTCACGGATGACGCCCTCCACGCTCCGCGGCTGCGGGTTCGACCCATATGTCGCGCGCCTGTACTCGGTCAGCTCATACGTCTCGATGAGAGCCAGATGCTCGTTGAGCTCGACGAGATCCTGGGCGGAGAGGAACCGTTCGTCGCTGCGCTCCATGAGCCCGTGTGCCTGCAGGATCTCCAGCACCTGCGTGAGCGCCGCGCTCATCGTCCCGCCTCCGTGCGCGTGGTGGAGCGCACCACACGAGCCGGCGACTGGCGCCGGTCGGCGAGCGCCGCCAGCCAATCATGGGCGTGGCGTGCCGCGTGCACGGTGCGGCGGGCGATGGTGGTGGCGAGCGCGAGCACTGTGTCGGTTTGTGGGATCGTGTAGGCGAGGGAGCTGACGAGCAGCAGCCACGCGACGGTGTACGCATACGGGTCCCAAGTGAAGCCGTCGCCGAATGCGATGTAGGTGCCGGCGGCGAGCGCGGTGAGCGTGGAGATGATGGTGAGCGCCTGCTGGCGGCGGGTGTGGTTACGCATTGGTGTTCTCCTTGGCTTCGTCGATGAGCCGCTCGATTTGAGTGCGGATTGCCTGTATGGTTGCGAGTCGTGCGTGCAGATCGCTGGCGTCGAGGTCCCACAGGTCACAGAATCCGATGGTCACGTTGTAGGCGGCCTCCTCACGGTCGAGGATGCCCATGAGCTTGTCGGCGCGGATAAGCGGGTCGGCGTGGGGCACCTCTTCCATTTCCTCGGCCTCGCACCGGCGGGCGGCCGCCAGGTCGCTGTGTACGGTGATGGCATTGCGGTAGCGCCATTCGGCGTTCGTCACCGCGCTCTGGTGTGACGACCAATCATCACCTGCCTCGAGGAGGCGCTCGGTCCATTCGCCGAGCCCGTCGTACCCCAGTCCGCCGTTCTCGAGCTGGCGGATGTATTTGTCGGTGAGCATGTGCAGGTTCTGCACACTGGCGGCGAGCGCAGCGCGCGCGTCGTCGACGTGTTTCTTGAGGCGGGCGCAGTTGGCGCACTGGTTCCAGTCGACATTCCACGTGCAGGTTGTGGTGGTCATGATCGTTTCCGTTCTGCTAGTCGTTGGTTTCGGGTGCAGTCCTCGAGGAGGGTGCCTGTGCGGGGTTTGAGATGGCGGTGGAACCATCGGCGTACGCCGTCGGGGTCGTAGAGCACGTTGTGCCCGTATTTGACCCATGGCAGGTCGAGGTGCAATTGCAGCGAGCGCCATTTGGCGAGGGTTTTCACGGAGCGGCCGAGGTACTCGGCCGTCTGCTGTGGCGTCCACCAGCTCGCATACCCGTCATCGGTCGTCGTGCTCATCGCGCACCCCCTGTGGAAATGTGTGTGTGCAGCCATGTGCGCAGTCGCGTGAGGATTCCCGCGGGTGGAGTCGGCACGGTTTCCGATATGGTCGGCGACCGGTGCTCGATCAGTGGTCGGATCCGTTCGACCGGGATGCTGGTGACATACCCGTAGGAGACGACCGCGTTGCCACTGCCACATGTCTCGATGACCAGCGGACACTCGCGTACCAAACGCATGTGGCACCGGTCCACACCGGCGGCGTCCAACACATGACGCTCCTCGTCGGTCAGGGAATGGAATACGTACACGCGGTGCTGAGTGTCACTCATCGCGCACCTCCTTGTCCGCGAGCGCCTCCACTTTTTGGAGGGTTTCAATGAACCCGATACCCAACGATTCGCATATCGCTATTACCTCGGGGACGGTGAAAAAATATGAGGTTGGGTGGTCGATTTTCCGACAAAATGATGTCCATGGAACGCCAATCTCTCGCGCCACCTCGGCCTTGCTTTTAGGGGAGGCATCTATCTTTTCTGCGATGTAGTTTGCGAGTATCTTCGAGTAAGAGTTCGTATCCATATGGATTACAATACTTTCCAAACGGATAGTACGCAAGCGCGACACGCCCAAATGGATATTGCAGCATTCCGTTTTTTTGAGTAGATTATCCATATGGACATCAACGAAGCCACAGCAAAAGCCCTCCAAGCGGCTAGAGCGGTCAGCGGTTTAACCTTTGATGAGCTAGCAAAGGAATCAGGTATTCCCCGCCCAACCGTTTACCGCATGTTTGGCGCAAAAAGGGACATCAAATTGCCACAGCTATACGCAGTTGCGCAAGCGATGGGCGTCACTGTTGTCGAGATCATGCAGGATGCAGAGCGCATCCAAAGAAGGTCCGAACGACATGGAGTCACTGAACCACCTAACGCAGCAAGTAATGCTCCTGCAGACATTGAAGGGAACAGTGCCGTTCCGGACATGTCCGGATGGACGACTGACGAGCAGGCCGACTACATAGTCAACCATCTCGACCAATTCGATTACGCGGCCAAACGCGGTGACACGGAAGCGGAACAGCAGGCATACGAGGAAATGCCTTAATTGTCAGGAGATCACGATGAAGAACAAGAAGTTTTTTTGCGCGGCGGTTACGCTACTCACTGCTGTAGCGCTCGCATCATGTGGAACTACAACTCCTCACAGCGAGGCAAACACAGCCCACACCCCCACACCCACACAATCAGAACAAACATTGCAGGCGACGCCGGACGATCAGACAGCCAACCCTATTGAACGTATAGATACGGTAAACAAAGACTGCAAACAGTATTCGGTCAACGGGCAAAACGTCCTAACATCGGAAATTACCGATGACAATCATGCCAGGGTCGAAGTATACGGGTTTTACATGGGGAAAAACTCGAATTTGTCAGGCCCATTGTGGCAATGCGTATTCCAGGAACTAGGGACCTCGCAAAAAGTCGAAGACGCAATCTCAACTCATCTCACCGATGGAGATTACTACTCATATCGCGAAGACGGTCTCTACTACTACTGGTACGGAGATGGCGATATGTGCGAAATGCTCACCGTCCACCCGAAACCACTAGAACTACCAGCAATCGAACTGACAGATTAGTTTCGCCAAACACAATAGCGCGCGGCGATAAAAGATAAGACTGGGGAGGGAGTGCGAGCCCCACCACAAGAGAAGGAGAACACAATGAGCACACCAACCAATCAGGGAGACAAGAATTTCCCACCGGACAGGATTCAAACGGAACCTGGCAACAATCCAGACGCGGCACAGAAAACACCCTTTTGGAAACGCTCATACACACTCACCACACTCGTATTGGGTGGAGCACTGGCGGCGGCGCTCGCCGTTGGTGCTGCTGTGGGATCTCCGATCGCCTATCACGCTGGCCGAACCTCGGAAGTGACGAACATTGTGCTCGATCAAGCGCGCGATAAAAGCGAGGAGTATACGAGCGTCAATCGCAAGCTCGCCGATGCGGAACATGACCTACGGAACACCCAAAAACGCCAATTGGAGTTGGAGGACGCCAATGAAGAGGCGGAGGCCACAATAGAGAAGGCGAAAAGTTACAAGATCGATGATCTGAAGGCGGAAAGCGAGCAGCTGAAAAAGAGTATCGACGAACAGAAGAAGACGCTCGAGACATTGACCGGCAAGGTCGAGACCGCGAAGAAGAACACGATCGGCGATGGTGTGTGGCAGGTCGGCAAGGATATAGATGCAGGCACTTACCGTGCCACACGGGAGGTTGGCAGCCGCTGTTATTGGTCCATCTCAAACCCGGTCACAGATGATATTCTCCAGAACGATCTGCCAGGCGGCGGGTTCCCTGAGGTCACAGTGAGTGATGGTCAGCAACTGAAAATCGCAAACTGCAGCACATTCACCAAACAATAACCGCACAGGAAAGGAAGCCAACCATGCAGGCATTTATTCTCATTGTCCTCGCCTCTGCGATCTCGCTGGGCATCGTCTATCTGCTCATCAAATACGCGGTAATCGCAGCCATCGAGTACACGGGGCTCGGCAAGGCCGCTCGAAAATATACCGGTGATACAAAGCAGACGCTGCGCAATGAGCGGCGTCTGGAGTCGTACGGGCATGCAAGCGAGTGAGCCAATTCCATAGATTTCAAGGGAATTACAGGGGGAGCAGTTAAAGGCGTCGAAATCGACGCCTTTAACACCGAGAGAGGGAAAACCGCTACGACTGAGGACATGCTGATAGAGACCGCGGAACGATTCTGCGTCCTGCGGGAGAGGCATCTGCACGGCGATGTGCAGGGCCTGTATCTGCGCGAACCGAACCTGATCCTGCTGGATCATGGGTTGACGAGCGAGCAGCGCCGGTGTGTGCTCGCGCATGAGATCAGCCACGCGCGGCACTTGGACGAGGGCTGCCGCGTGGATAAGTGGGCGGAGCGGCGTGCTGACCAAGAGGCTGCGCTCATGCTCATCGATCCGATGGAATACGCGTATGCGGAGGCCGTCTATGAGGGCAATGTGATGGGCATGGCGAGGGAGCTCAATGTGCTCCCGTGGGTTATCACGGCGTATCGCGAGCGCCTGCATGATGATCCGACACTGGAAATGTTGTAGGAGGCGCAGATGGCGAATATCACGGCGTATGAGACTGCTGCGGGCCGTCGGTGGGAGGTGCGCTACCGCAAGCCTAATGGGCGCAGCACGAGGAAGAGGGGTCTTGAGCGGCGTCGTGACGCTGAGGCGTGGATGGCGGAGCATGTGGTCACGGCGATCGCGACCAACTCGTATGTGGCGCCGAGCGCGGGTGCGATGACGGTGGAAAGATTGACTGCGAGCACGTCAGAGATCTGCGCGAGCTCAGCGATAGTGAACGGATACAGGTCGGGGTGCTCGAGTCGCCTCATGAGTGTCGTGCACGGAATCCCGCTTTTCTGCGCAGCGTTCGCGACCGCTATGTTTTCACGGTCGAGCTCATCATTGACTATCCGAGCTACTGCCTTTACATACTTCGTGATGTCCATAACTGTCATTCTACTGCCCGTTTGGGCATAGTCAAGGCGACACGCCGCCCATTTGGGCAGTCCGATTCTGAGAATTTATGCCTATAATGCCCACATGGACATCAATGAGGCAATATCGAGGGTGCTGTCTGCGGAGAGGTCTGCAGCTCATCTGACGATCAAGGAACTATCTGCACAAGCGGATATACCCGAGCGTACATTGATTCGAGTTCTCAAGGGCGAGCGCGACATCAATGTGCTTCAAATCGCGAAGCTTGCTCCGGTTTTCGGACTATATCCACACGAAATCATGGACTCGGCAGAGAAGCTGATTGAACGCGCAGAACGAGGGAACGTACCAGATCTATCTACTACCGCCGTCGATACCGATGCCGCCACTGTAACAGATGTGGGTGTGGCGCTTGCGAACGCGGACGACGATACCACGATGCCGGATATGTCGGGTTGGTCTGCCGATGAGCAGGCCGCGTATGTCGCGTCGCACATGGATCAGTTCGATGTCGCCGCGAAGAAGGGCGATATCGAGCGTGAGCAGACCGAATACGAGGATCTGCCGTAAGAGTTTTGGCATCGCGTCGTTGCGGTGCCGGCCCGGTATTCATAAGGGTGCCGGGAACAAGGGCGCAGGTTGTTTGGGGCGCCATAGACAACCAGAGAAGGTTGAGAGAAGGAGACCATCATGAGCGGGGTGAACCATACGCCGGATGAGACGCAGGACATTGGTGGCCAGGACGCGCCCACGGCGAGGCTGTTGCCGAATTCGGTGACGGTGCCGAACGTGGACGCTTCGGGGTCTGGTCCGAAGCATACGCCGGAGAAGAAGCGGCGTCCATGGGTCAAGTGGGTCGTGGGTGTGCTGGTGTTCTTCCTTGGTGTCGGCATTGGTGGTTCGGGTTCGGATCCGACGAAGTCGTCGGAGTACCAGGACCTGCAGCGGCAGTTGTCGAGCGAGCAGGCGAAGGCGAAGACCTCGGAGGAGCGTCTCGGCGAGTTGGAGAAGCAGCTCAAGGACACGGAGGACAAGCTCTCCGAGTTGGAGGACCAGTCGGACGAGGTGGACAAGAGGTCCAAGGAGCTCGATGAGCAGAAGAAGAAGCTTGACGAGCAGCAGAAGTCCCAGGAGGAACGCCAGTCGCAGCTCGACGAGCGTGAGAAGAGCATCGCCAGCCGTGAGGAGGAGAAGAAGCAGCGCGAGCAGGAGCTGCAGGCGGCGCAACGCCAGGCGGAACAGGAACAGCAGTCGCAGCAGGTCCAACAGGTCCAGACCGACGGATCCATGCAACAGCAGGCCACTCCCCAGACGCCGCAGCAGACCACACAGAACGTGGGCACCGTGCATGGCGGCGCGTTCTGCTCCTCCGAGGGCGCCACGGGAATCTCCGACCGTGGAGGCGCCACCCTCACCTGCCGCGTCGCCGCCGACGGCCGGCTGCGCTGGAAGCGGTGAGCACCCATGAGAGTGACCTCTTGGTGAACGATGCTTGAACCAAACGATGTCGCCGTCACCCCTTGGAACACGCGTCGGCTAACGGAATCAAAGGAAAAGGATTAGAATGGAAGACAACCGTAGCCCCCTAGGCCTCCTAACAGTGCCCAACCCTGGGGGCTCTTCTTTTTCTCCCGCCGATGGACGCAAGCCAGCGAAGACCATTGATGAGATGATGGACATCCTGCGGGAACGTGGGCTGATCGTCACCGATGGGCAACGGTTGCGTACCATGCTGTTGGATGACAACTACTACCGCCTTTCCGGCTATTTCCGTGCGTTCCAGAAGGATCCGGCCGGTGGTGACGACCGCTTTGTCCCCGGTACCTGTGACGAGGATTTTCTAATCCCCTATTCGTTGGATACGAGGTTGCGGGGTCTTCTGCTTGATGGCATATCCAGACTCGAGGTGACGATCAGGTCACGGTTCGCGTATTATGTGGCCGTTCATGGTGGCGCGTACTCGTACCTCGAACCGGGGTCATATGTGGAGAAGAAGAACCGCCACGGGCAGATGCTCAGGGATGGTCTCGTGCGCGACATCTCATGGTGGCTCTCGCAATCGAGTGAGGTGTGCATACGCCATTATCGTGGCCAAAGGCGGGATATCCCGATATGGGCCGTTGTGGAGACGCTCCCCTTCGGCGTCATATCGAAGATGATTTCCCTGTACCGCGATACGGCGGTGCTGCAGGAACTGTACAAGTCCCTTGGACTCAATGCCGGCAACGCACGCAACGCGCAGATCCTGCACGCGATCGTCTATCTACGCAACCTGTGTTCCCACCACAGCAGGCTATGGAACCGTGAGATGGTTGTCTCCCCGACGGTCACGAACCGCATGAAGGAGCGCTTCCCGGATTTCCGGTATAAGAACAAATCCGTCGCCTCGATAGTGGTTGTCGTGATGTTCCTCATGGAGGCCGTCACCGGCGATGACTCGTACACAAGGCGGATGACGGCGTTCCTGGAGGAGGACACCGCCTATGCGCAAGGGATACGGCGTCCCCTGATATGGAGGTGACAACGTCTTGGCCGATTGCATCCGCGCCGAGGATGCGGTGAACCCAAGGGGAGGAATGATTTTGGCGCCACGTTCGCGGGGTGCCGTCCCCTGTACCCATACGGGTGCGGGGAGGATCATGGCGCAGGTTGTGCGGGGCGCCTTCATAAGGCCGTCTTTGATGACGGGTCAATAGGGAAAGGAATAGATCATGAAGAGGTTGAAGTCTTTGGGGGTTGTGGCGTGTGTGGTCGCGTTGTGCGCGACGTTCACGGCCTGTGGCTCTGATGGCGGTCAGGCGTCGTCGGCGGGCAATGAGCCGCAGAAATCGCAGGAATCATCCACGCCGGTGGAGAAGCCGGCGGATCTGGACGGCAAGTGGACGCAGACGAACGCGAACAGTGAGACCATGCGCATGGACGCCGAGATCACGGGAGGCACGATCACCGTGAACTGGGTGCAACCGGATTCGACATCCCTGTATTGGACCGGCTCGTACGAGGCGCCGACCGCGCCCGGGGATTGGTCGTGGACCAGCAAGGGCGACACGGAGAAGATGTCAAGCGCCCTGCTGGCAAGCGGGGACGATACGAAGGAGTTCCATTACACGGCTGCGAATGAGGAGATCTCGTTCGAGGCGACGGCGATGGGCACCACGGTGACCGTGCGCATGCAACGCCAGCAATAATGAAGGGGCGACTACGGACGAGCTGCTGTTTACAGAGGCGTCGCGATGGGCGCGTGTGGCCGAACAGAAGCTGCCTAGCGGCTACGAGGGCTTCTACGCGCCCGGCCTGGATCTGATCGTCTTGGATTCGCGGTTGACGGATGTGCAGCGCCGCTGCGTGCTCGCGCATGAGATCAGCCATGCGCGTCATCGTGACACCGGCTGCCGGTGTGACCGGTGAGCGGAGCGGCGAGCGGACATGGAGGCCGCTGCCATGCTGATATCGCCATTGGAGTTCGCGTACGCGGAGACCGTGTACAAGGGCAACATAATGGTCATGGCGAGGGAGCTCAACGTGCTCCCGTGGGTCATCAGCGCGTATCGCGAGCGCCTGCATGATGATCCGAATCTAGCGGTGCTGTGATTTGTACCGCGATTCTTTCTTTTGTGCATCATGTTGTATCTGTCAGGTGTTTCGCCAATGCCATGGCAGTGTGCATTGCCCGTGGTATTTGCTTAGCACTTTCCTTCTATTGGATTCTTGTCTGTCATTGAATCCGTTTTTCGGTTTGATGACGATGGAGTATTTCTTATCGGATTGTTCTGTCTTGAGTACAAGCCCGATGTTCTTTTCCTCCGTCTGTTTGGGTACATCATCCTTGAGGGCCGAGCATGGTATGAGCGAGTTGGATCCGCTGCGGTCCATTCTCACGGCCATGACAATGGAGTTGTTGTTGAAAATGATGTAGTCTGCGTTCGTTCTGCCGTAGCGAACCAGTGGAAGCGGGGCGATTTTGGTGGCGGTGGAGTCGATTCGCACCAATGAGTAGAGGATGGAGAGCTTGTCGTTGGTTCGTTTGTTGTATTTCGGCTTGAAGAGGTTTGCGTCAATCCGGCCTTGGCATGCCAGATCGAAGAATTTTGCTGCGGATACGCGCTGTCGGCTGTCTTTGTATTCGATGCCGCATAGGTGGAAGAAGCAATCCGCGGGGAAGAATACCTCGTATGGTCGCGTGGCGTCGGTAGGGCCGAATAGGACGTAACGGTTCAATAGATTGTTCGCGTATATCAAGGCGCACTCCTCGATGACGCGTTTCACGTCTTTCTGGAATCCGGTAGCCCTGTTGGCCATGCCTCTCCCCCGTGAGTATCTGCCGGTAAAACAAGAATTAAGTGGGGGCGTCTACCCGCAGGTATGACACCCCCGCTAGCTGCCTCTCGCGAAGGCTTACGGCGCGACCGTTTGTGCATGCTATTGTTATCGTCCGGCTGCTCGGACTAGCCGGGTTAAACGCCATTCCCGGCGGGCGGCGAGGTAACATCTAGCCAAGACGGACCCTTCCTTTCAAGGGTCGATTCCACGATATCATTTTCCCCGTCCCGCGAGCGCACTTTTCTCATAGTGCAGACATGTTCATGGACACATGCCTGCGTGATGCCGAATACGCAGAGGTCCCATGTCGTGCCGGCTTGACATATCTATAGTAACTATGTTACTATAGATATGTCAGCGAAAGAAAGGAGGTGACATGACACCGGCGGAGATCATCACCAGTCTGGGGATCTGCTTCGCGGGGCTGGCGGCGCTCGTCAAATCGCTCGCCGCACTCCTGACGGCCATCGGCAAGGTCAGGAAGAAGCCCGGGAAGAAGTAAAAGCGGGGGTTTCCGAATAGTCCTAGTATCCGGAAACCCTCTCCCCCCAGATTATCTCCGCACATGGTCATGTCGAAGGCATCATGAGGTACGAATCGGTAGTGGGCGCGGTGTTCGCGCTCGGCACGGCCGCGAGCGCGTGGTTCGCATGGCCGGCGTTGGTCACATTTGGCTGCGCGGCCATCGCAGCGGTGTTCTCCCTGATAGGAGGTGCGAAACGTGGTTGAGCGGTATCTGGGTGTCAAGCAGGTCGCCGAGCGACTCGGCATCACGGCAGGCGGCCTGCTCAACCTGAGACTGCCGGAGCCGGACGCGTACATCGGGCGCACGCGCGGATGGAAGGCGGAGACGATCGACGCGTGGAACGCGGCCCGCCCCGGTCGCGGTGTCGGCGGCGGCCGTCCACGCAGGGACAGTAGGGGCGCGTAGCCATGGCGACCATCACTGCGTATGACACGGCTGCGGGCCGGCGTTGGGAGGTGCGTTACCGCAAGCCCAATGGGCGGAGTACGCGTAAGCGTGGGTTTGAGCGGCGTCGTGACGCTGAGGCGTGGATGGCGGAGCATGTGGTCACGGCGATCGCGACCAACTCGTATGTGGCGCCGTCTGCGGGGGCGATGACGGTGGGCATGCTGTGGTGTAAATATGTGGCCGCGCATGAGGGTGTGTGGAAGCCGTCGCATTTGCGTACTCAGGACAGTGCGTGGCGCGTGCATGTGGCTCCGGTGTTTGGCGAGCGCCGTATCGCGTCTATTGTGCCGAGTGATGTGCAGGCGTGGGTGTCGTCCATGAGTGCGGGTGGCGCGTCCCCGTCGACGGTGTTGCGTGCGTTTGGCGTGCTCAAGGGGATCATGGAGATGGCGCAGCGTGACCGGCTTATCGCGCATGCGGATTGTGTCGAGCATATCCAGTTGCCGCACAAGCCGGCCGGCAAGGAGGACCGGCATTATCTGACGCCTGAGCAATTGGTTGCGTTGGCGGCTGAGAGCGGCTCTCATGGGCTGCTGGTGCTCGTTTTGGGGTTGTGTGGCTTGCGGTGGGGTGAGGCGAGCGGCCTGCGGGCGCGTGACGTGGATGTGGAGCGTGGCGTCCTGCATGTGCGCCGTACGATCACCAAGGTCGGTGTCGACTATGTGGATGGTGTGCCGAAGAGCTGGGAGAGGAGGGATGTGCCGGTGCCCGCGTCGCTCATGCGCCGACTGCAGGCGGCGCTCCCCCATGACCCTGACGCGCTGGTGTTTTGTGAGGCTGATGGGCATGCGTTGCGCCAGCAGTCGGCGACGCCGGCGTGGGGCTGGTGGTCGCGCGCCCTGGAACGTGCGGGGCTCGAGCGTATGACGTGCCATGATCTGCGGCATACGGCAGCGAGCATCGCGGTGAGCAGCGGCGCGAACGTGAAAGCGTTGCAGCGGATGCTGGGCCACAAGTCGGCCGCAATGACTTTGGATGTGTATGCGGACCTGTTCGATGAGGACCTGTTGGGCGTGTCCACGCGCGTCGACGAGCGTATCCAGAGCCTGCTCTGATTTTTTCGTGTCCAAAACGTGTCCAAACCGGCATGTGGCCGGATATGTTGAGGGCCGGAGACTGTTGAGATTCCAACAGTCTCCGGCCCTCGCCCTTTGGTGCCCCCGGTGGGACTCGAACCCACACTGTACAGATTTTGAGGCTGTCTCCTCTACCAATTGGGATACAGGGGCGTGCGCCTTGCGGCAACAATTGACGACTATACCACATGCATCGACGGACACACCGCACGCTGGCGTATTCATGGCAATGAACGAACCGAGAGACGACTGTGGGCTGGGTATCTGACCATGCAGATACCCGGCCCACAGCGGCTATCGGGGCATTCCGACCATGTGGAGTGCCTTCAGCGTTTGAGATCAGTCGCAGGCGCCAACCGTGTGCACGTAAATCGTGTCGGTGCGGCCCGGCTTGTGGTCGCCCTGTGCGGAGCTGAGCACCACAATCTTGTCGCCGTTGGAGACCTTGCCGGCCTTGCGCAGCACTTCGTCGGTGAACACCATGAGGTCGTTGCGGGACATGTCATGGTAGTCCTCGTCGAGCAGCAGGCCTTCGGTGCCCCAGCTCAGCGCGAGCCAGTGGTAGGTGTGCTCGTTGGTCGTCAGGCCGTAGATCGGGGTGGCCGGGCGTTCACGGGAGACGCGGTGCACGGTGGAACCGGTCTGCGTGTAGGCCACGATCGCCTTGGCGTTGAGCTTCTCGGCCAGGTCGACAGCGGCCGACGAGACGGCGCCGGTGCTCGACATGTCGAGGTCCTTGAGCTTCGGGATGCGGTCGAAACCGTGCTCGGTGGCGTAGCCGGAGATGCGGCTCATCGTCACCACGGTCTCGGTCGGGTACTCACCCACGGCGGTCTCGTTTGACGTCATCGTGGCGTCGGCGCCGTCGAGCACGGCGTTGGCGCAGTCGGAGGCTTCCGCACGGCTCGGCACCGGGGAATGCACCATGGAGCCGAGCACCTCGGTGGCCACGATGACCGGCTTGGCGTACTGGCGCGACAGCTCGATACAGCGCTTGGTGACAAGCGGCACCTCTTCGAACGGCATTTCCACGGCCATGTCGCCACGGGCGACCATGATGCCGTCGAACACCTTGACGATGTCTTCGAGGTTCTCCACGGCCTGCGGCTTCTCGATCTTGGCGACGATCGGAATGCGTCGACCCTCTTCGTCCATGATCTCGTGGGCGCGGTCGATGTCGGTCGCGAAACGCACGAACGACATGGCGATGATGTCGGCGCCGGTCTGGATGGCCCAGCGCAGGTCGTTCTCGTCCTTCTCAGTCAGGGCGGGCAGCGACACCGCGACGCCCGGCAGGTTGATGCCCTTGTGGCTCGAGACCGGGCCGGCGACGACGACCTTGGTGTACACGTTGTTGCCTTCGACCTTCGTCACCTCGAGACGGACCTTGCCGTCGTCGATAAGAATCGGGTCACCCGGATGGCAATCGCCCGGCAGGCCCTTGAACGTGGTGGACGTGATGTGTTCATCGCCTTCGACGTCATCGGTCGTGATGATGAACTCCTGGCCTTCCTTGAGCTGCACCTTGTCTTCGCCTTCGGCGTTCTTCTTGAACCAGCCGCAGCGAATCTTGGGGCCCTGAAGATCGACGAGGACCGCCACGTTGCGGCCGGTGGTCTTGGAGGCTTCGCGCACGTTGTTGTACACGCGCAGATGGTCCTCCGGGGTGCCGTGCGAGCGGTTGAGACGGGCCACGTCCATTCCCGCTTCGACGAGCGCGGTGAGGTTTTCGAGAGATTCAGTAGCTGGACCGATGGTATCTACGATCTTTGCTTTACGCATGAATGCCTACCTATTCTGTGTTGTTTCTTCGGGGGTCGCCCGAATGCCTTTTTCAGCTTACTCCACGGTGATGCTTTGGAGCGGTTTCACGGAGCGTCATATGTGAGCGCTCACATTCTCCGTTGTACCGGTATGTGGGTACATCGGGGCACAACCGCGGGTCATTTGGATTCGACGGATTTCATTTTGATGACGCTCGCAAGGGCCGCGCCGCCGATCGCGAACACGATGACCGCGAGCGAAAGCCATGTCGGCACTTCGGGCACCGCCGTGATCGGCTGCCCATGGTTGATGAATGGCAGCGTGTTGCCGTGCAGCGCCTCCAGGATGAGTTTGACGCCGATGAATCCGAGCACCACGGAAAGGCCAAGCGGCAGGTAGACGAGTTTGTCGAGCAAGGCTCCAAGCAGGAAGTACAGCTGCTGCAGACCCAGCAGCGCGAAGACGTTCGACGTGAACACGAGGAACGGGTCCTTCGTCAGGCCGAAAATCGCCGGGATGGAGTCAAAGGCGAACATGACGTCGGTCGTGCCGATCGTCAGGAACACGAACAGCATCGGCGTCCAATACTTGACGCCGTTCTTCGTGACGCGCAGCTTCTCCCCCTCGTAGTCGTTGGTGATGCGCGAGAACTTGCGCAAAACGCGAATGAGGGCGTTTTCATGGAACTCCTCGTCGTCGTCCTCGCCGCGTGCCACCTTGACTGCCGTATAAATCAGGAAGGCACCGAAGAGGAAGAACACCCAAGTGAACCGTTCCACGAGCGCGGCGCCGATGAGGATGAACACGCCTCGCAGCACGAGCGCGATCGTGATGCCGACCGACAATACGAATTTCTGCAGTTTCTTCGGTACGGCGAAATTCGACATGATGATGACGAACACAAAGAGGTTGTCGATGCTGAGCGAGTATTCGGTGAGCCAGCCCGAGTAGAACTCGATGGCGGGCTTGGATCCGGCGATCCACCAGATCAGACCGCCGAAGACGAGGGCCATCGCCACAAAGAACACGATATGCTGCACACATTCCTTGGTGGAAGGCACATGCGGGCGCCTGCCCAGCACGAACAGGTCGACGATGAAGAAGACGGCCAGCACAATGTATGTGCCGATCATGAACGCTACAGGTGTCTCAGCCATAAGCCACAAGCTTACGGAGCGTCGGCGACGGGACCGGTACCCCGCCGCCATGCGCATCTACCGCTTCGCTTCGGTCATGGCTCGCAGCTCCTTCTTGAGGTCGCGGATCTCGTCGCGCAGGCGCGCCGCAAGCTCGAACTGGAGCTGTTCGGCGGCCGTGTGCATCTGGTCGGAAAGCTGGCGGATCAGATCGGCCAGATCCTGCGCGGGCAACCCCGCCTTGAGGATCTCCTCATGGCGGCGGTCGGCCTCCTCGGCACTGATCGAGGGAACGCCCAGATGCGAGTTGCCGGCCTTGTTGGCGTTGCGGTAGCCGCCTTCGAGCAGCGTCTGCGTATCCACGTCCTCCTTCGCGAGCATGTCGTTGACATCGCTGATCTTCTTGATGAGCGGCTTGGGGTCGATGCCATGCTCCTTGTTGTAGGCGATCTGAATCTCGCGGCGGCGGTCGGTCTCCCCGATCGCCTTGTCCATGGCCGCCGTGATCTCGTCGGCGTACATGATCACCGTGCCCGACACGTTGCGGGCGGCGCGGCCGATCGTCTGGATGAGCGAACGGTACGAGCGCAGGAAGCCTTCCTTGTCCGCGTCGAGGATGGCCACGAGCGAGACCTCGGGCAGATCGAGGCCCTCACGCAGCAGGTTGATGCCGACGATCACGTCGATCTTGCCTTCGCGCAGTTCGCGCAGCAGTTCGACACGCCGCAGCGTATCGACATCGGAATGCAGGTATTCGACCTTGATGCCACGTTCGAGCAGATAATCGGTCAGATCCTCGGCCATCTTCTTGGTCAGCGTCGTGACGAGCGTACGCTCGTGCTTCGCCACGCGATCCTTGATCTCCGCGAGCAGATCGTCGACCTGCCCTTCGACCGGCCGCACCTCGACCTTCGGATCGACCAGGCCGGTCGGGCGGATGATCTGCTCGACCACGCCGTCGCTCAGGCCGAGCTCGTAATCACCGGGCGTCGCGGAAAGATAGACGGTCTGCCCCACGCGGTCCAGGAACTCAGGCCATTTGAGCGGCCGGTTGTCCATGGCCGACGGCAGGCGGAAGCCATGCTCGACGAGCGTGCGTTTGCGGCTCGCGTCGCCTTCGTACATCGCGCCGATCTGCGGCACGGTCACATGCGACTCGTCGATGACGAGCAGGAAGTCGTCGGGGAAGAAGTCGAGCAGGGTGTGCGGCGGTGTGCCCGGCGCACGACCGTCGAAGTGCCGCGAGTAATTCTCCACACCCGAGCAGACGCCCACCTGCGCGAGCATCTCCAGGTCGTACGTGGTGCGCATGCTCAGGCGCTGCGCCTCGAGCTCCTTGCCCTGTTTGCGCAGTTCGCCCACACGCTCGTCGAGCTCTTTCTGGATCGAGTTGAGCGCGCGTTCCATGCGCTCCGGGCCTGCCACATAATGCGAGGCCGGGAAGATGTGCACTTCGCTCTCCTGCCCGATCACATCGCCGGTCAGGGGGTGCAGGGTGGAAATGCGGTCGATTTCGTCACCGAAGAACTCGATGCGGATCGCGAGCTCCTCGTACACCGGGATGATCTCCACCGTGTCGCCGCGCACGCGGAATGTGCCACGGGCGAAGGTGATGTCGTTGCGTTTGTACTGCATGTCGACGAACTGGCGCAGCAACGTGTCGCGATCGATCTGCTGGCCTTCCTTGAGGAACAGCATGCGGCCCGCGTATTCCTCCGGCGTGCCGAGTCCATAGATGCACGAGACCGTGGCGATCACCACGCAGTCGCGCCGCGTGAGCAGATTCGCCGTGGCGGCGTGGCGCAGGCGCTCCACGTCGTCGTTGATGTTGGAATCCTTTTCGATGTAGGTGTCGGTCTGCGGAATGTACGCTTCGGGCTGGTAGTAGTCGTAGTACGAGACGAAGTAGCTGACGGCGTTGTCAGGCATCAGTTCGCGGAACTCCGCACACAGCTGCGCGGCGAGCGTCTTGTTCGGCTCGATGATCAGTGTGGGACGCTGCAGCCGTTCGATCATCCACGCGGTGGTGGCGGTTTTGCCGGTGCCGGTCGCACCCATCAGCACGACGTCGTTCTCGCCGTTCTCGATGCGCGTGGCGAGTTCTTCAATCGCTTGGGGCTGGTCGCCGGAAGGCTTGTACGGCGACTTGACCACGAACGGTTTGTTGGTGCGCTCGATATTGAATCCCATGGCGATCCTTACTCCTCGTCGAACCATTCCTCAACGAGGTTATCAACATAATCGAACATCTGTTCTAACGGCTGTGTTGCGTCGATGACGACGGTGGCGTACCGCAGCCGGGAGGCGTCACTCCCCTGCTCCCGCACGCGGATCCGTGCCTGTGCCTCAGACATGCCGCGCGTCTCGACGAGCCTGCGCACACGCACTTCCTCCGGCGCCACCACGCAGGCCACGGCGTCGAACGCGAACGGTATCGTCTCCATGACTTCGCCCAGCAGCGGAACGTCATGGACGATGACGTGGCTGCAGCCATCGCCGACAAGGACGTGCTCCCTGTTCCGGGCGAGCTCGTAGACCTGCGGGTGCATGATGCCATTGAGCGTGGCGACCGCGCTTTGCGGCGCACCATCCCCGAACACACGCTTGGCCAACGCGCGGCGGTCGACACCGCCCTGATCGTTCAGGATGCCGGGACCGAACGCCTCCACAAGCGGGTTGATCGCCGGCGAGCATGGTTCCTGCAGGATATGCGCAAGGAAGTCGTAATCAATCACATCGGCGCCGTCTTGGGCCATTCTGGCCGCGACAGTGCTTTTGCCCGCGGCGATGCCGCCCGTGAGCGCGATGCGCACGAACCGTTTCCCTTCGATGGTCTGCATGAGATGCCTCCTTATGTGCGCACACCATTCACAGGTCCCATATGGC
>OLPK01000316.1_pt1 | contig 56128 bp, 60 predicted proteins | sample 1672261 | NCBI WGS metagenome assembly OLPK01 (sample SAMEA3136665, study PRJEB25190) | human gut metagenome
TTAAATAAAAAATGAAGCCAAACTTCTTATTATGCTTGACTTTACGTAGAAAAAAGCCCTAGCCTTACAACAATAAGACTAGAGCTTAAATTATGCCAAGATCGATTTAAATTTTACTTTTTCAATCTGTTAGCAATTAATTCCTTAGCTTGCCCAACAATGGGAGCTCTCAAAAGTATTACCATCACACCATAAATAATTACACCAACAATAACTTCTATTCCCATCATTAACCAGCTATCTTTTAGATTCTGATTCATCCAAAATACCGGGATAAACATTATTATTCCTGCAATCAAATATTTCCATGAATTTGAAAAGAGTTTCTTATAACTTAATAGACCCCTAACTGCCCATAGTTGATATAAAGTAACAGAAATTTCTGAGATTACAGTTGACCACATCGCACCATATAATCCCCAGGTATGAATTAAAGGAACGTTCAAAATTATATTTACAAATGCTCCTACCGTTACCGAAACAGTAAAATCACGCTGATGATGAATTGGAAGTAAATATTGAACCCCTAATGCATTACTCCAGGCAATTATTAGAATAACTATTGATTCTATCATCATTGCTGGTCCTACTGGCTCATAACCTGAACCATAATACTTGGGAGCCAGAGTTAACGAAATTGAAGCCAATCCAAACATCATAGGATAAGAAAGTGCTGAGACAAAATCAAATGACTTATAAAGCATTTGTTTTACCTTTTGCATATTCCCCTTTGATACCGCATTAGCAACGTGAGGAAGCATAACTGTCCCCGTGGCAGTAACTAATGCCAAAATCAGTTTTACTAAATTATCTGAATATTGGTAATATCCTGACGCAGTTTCACTAACCATTCCACCCAGCATTGTTTTATTTAATTGGACGTATACCTGAGTAGCAATCTGAGGAATAAATAATTCAACCATGGGTAAAAAATGCTGCCATGGGTTTAATATTTTATAGCTTATTTTGGGTAAATCACGTCGGATATTTGGCCATAGAGTCAAATTACCTAGTAAAGTTGAAATAGCTAAAACAATGATATATAAAGTTACGTCACTTGGATTCTTAATAAAAACAAAGATAGCGATCATAGACACTATCTTTACAAAAGAATTTTTCAAAACTGTAACTTTAAAATTCTCTATACCTTCATAAAACCACGAAATATCAAATGCAACCGCAACAAGATTAATCGATTGTGCCCACATATAATCTGCTTGTCGAGTATAAAATATCATAAATACTTCAAAAGCTATAAATGAAGCCAGAGTCATAATGGTCTTAACTATCTGTATTTCCCAAAAAGTTTTGGCCATTTTTTTACGATTCTCACGTACATAAGCAATTTGACGATTACCATAATAGCCAATACCCATACTTGCAAAAAGTATAAAATATTGAATTATCGAATTTGTAAATGCATTTGCACCAACACCAGCTGGACGTAATACTCGACTAACATAAGCTGAAGTAATTAAAGGTACAATAATTGCTAATACTTGATATCCCACATTATAAAGGTAGTTTCTTATAACCTTCATAGAGCTTAATCACTAAATTCATTATTTACTGCATCAAGTGCCGCTTCAATAACTTGATCCATATTATAATACTTGTATTGACCAAGGCGACCGCCAAAGATCACTTTATCTTGTTTCTGGGCTAATTCAGCATACTTAGCATATAAGTTATTATTACGCTTATTATTTACTGGGTAATAGGGTTCATCACCACGATGCCAATCAGCTGGATATTCACGAGTAATAATAGTCTTACCTTTATCACCTTTACCAAATTCAAAATGCTTGTGTTCAATAATACGAGTATAAGGAACTTTAGCTTCAGTATAATTAATTACCGCATTTCCTTGGTAATTGTCTACATTCTTTTCCTCAGTTTCAAATCGAAGTGAACGATATTCTAATTCGCCTAATTTATAATCGAAGAACTTATCAATCATTCCTGTGTAAACTACCTTATCGTAGTTTTTAAGATATTCATCCTTCTTATCAAAGAAATCAGTATTGAGCTTCACAGTAATATTAGGATGATCAAGCATCTTTTCTACCATTCTAGTATAACCACCAATTGGAATGCCCTGGTAATCATCATTGAAATAGTTATTATCATAAATTAATCGAACTGGAAGGCGTTTGATAATGAAAGCAGGAAGTTCAGTACATGGTCTGCCCCATTGCTTTTCAGTATAGCCTTTAATTAACTTTTCGTAGATATCTCTACCAATTAAAGAAATAGCTTGTTCTTCAAGATTCTTTGGTTCTTTACCAGCCATTTCTTGTCGTTGCTCATTAATCTTAGCCATTGCTTCCTGCGGAGTTCTAACGCCCCACATTTCATTAAAAGTGTTCATATTAAAAGGCAAGTTATACATTTGTCCTTTGTAATTAGCGACAGGACTATTAGTATAACGGTTAAATTCAGCAAATTGATGTACATAATCCCACACCTTCTTGTTAGAAGTATGGAAAATATGGGCACCATATTCATGAACCTGGATACCATCTATTTCTTTAGTGTAGATGTTACCTGCAATATGATCACGTTTTTCAATTACCGTTACTCTATTTCCGGCTTTTGCTACTTCATGAGCAAATACTGCTCCAAAGAGACCAGAACCTACTATTAAGTAATTGTTACTTTTCATAATTTAGACATTCCTTATCAATTTTTAACAAAAATACAATTAATAATACATTTTTAATTACAATTCCATCAACATAATTTAAATAATATTGTATTTATCTGAATATCGGATAAAATAGCTAATATATAATTGCATACCTAAATATAACGGTAATAAGGGATATAGTACATACAAATATGGATTAAAACTTATTAAACTAAGCAAATAATATGCAGTAAAGCCTACGAATATTGATAAAAAAGTTACGCCTTTTTTTATCAATATTCGGAAGCATAAAATAATTCCATATCCAAACGGTATTATTGAAATAATAAACCCCAATATTCCAAATTGATATAATTGCAATAATATTCCCATATCACTCAACCATAACGTTATGTTTGCATTAATAAAAACTCCACTATCCAAAAAGAATCCAAATCCCAACCATATATTACTCTTTTTCCATAATTGGCTGAAATAACTATATTCATATTGTCGAACTAGCGTTGAAATTCCGTTCTCACTATTAATAGAAAAAGTATCCATAAAATTTAGTATTTTTTCTTTAAATAATATTACTAATATCGTCAAAAATATTAATGTGAAAAACATACTTAAATATTTATTTTCTTTTTTATTTACCGTGTATATCAGCATAACTAGAAAAGTTCCTAGGAAAAATATAATTTCACTTCTAGATTGATATACCACTACCGCAAAGAAAACCAAAAATGCCAGCTCTAAAATTGCTACAAGTCTCTTTCTATTATTAGTTTCTTTTCTAAAAATTAAATAGCAAGTATATGTAAATAAAAAACCATCTAAAAAAGTACCACTAATTCTATAAAATAGTAGATTACCAAAATAACGTGAGAAACCAACCCTTCCCCCTAATTGATAATAGCCAAAATTAATGTGAAAGAAATTAAATAATAACCAAGAAAGAGACTTTAATCCTAAAGCAGTACATCCGATTTTATTTATATTTTTAAGAAATTGATTTTTATTTTTTCGTAAAATTTGATAAATCGGAAAAGCAAGAGGCAATAATAGACAGCCTCCATATTCATTAAATATATAATCCAACGTCATATATGGCTGGACAATCCTTGATCTAAAGAATTGTATTAGCATCATTATACAAAGTACTAATATATATATAGGGACGACTTTATTATTAAAATGATACCTATTCGGTTGAGATAAATAGATTAACATTACCAAAAAAGTCAAAACTATAGCTATACTAAAATACACTCCCCAGTATTTTAACGACAAAACAAATAGAATTATATATATAAGTGATTCATATGTTTTTTCGTAGTTAATTTTCATAAATATTCCCTAAATTCTTTATCTCTTAAGATATTTACCTATTCTATGTTTCAGTTGTAAAAATAAAACATATTTACATGTATATTTAATGTACTTACGAGAATTCATAAAATGTTTGGCTACCGACCTTTGTATAACTGATCCATATTTTTGACTTAATTCTTCTATGCATTTAGAACTTGATTGAAGACACTTTAACGCCCTTATAATTTCTACACCATATTTATCTTGAAAAGGTTTTGAAACAATTAAAGAATATTCATTAAGAATCATCTTTAATTGAATAAACAATCTATATTTTAGAATATCCGTGTTTTGATGACTTTCATTTATCTGATTATAAGTACTAAACCAAACTATCATGTAGTCCGAAAATTTAGATATTTTTTTACTTGTAAAAGTATTTCCTTCTCTATCTTGCAAATAATATGCTAGCGGTTTATTAAGATACACTATTTTTTTAACCCTTGTTAATGAAACCAAATACAATAAAAAATCTGTATAACTCACTTTAGATGGAAATTTTATTGCTTTAGAAATTGTAGTCTTATACAACTTAGCATGTGGAGAAGTATTAAAGAAAGAAAAAAGTTGAATATCACTATTAGATGTATAAACCTTAGTAGGTCGAATATTTTTTATTACATTTTCATATCCAATAGATGATCTATATGCTTTATTTCCGCCTACAAATACATCATACTTTTCACCCACAACTAAATCTGCCTCAGTTTTTAAAGCTTCTGCATATAGTTCTGCTAAAGCATTTTCTTTTAACCAATCATCAGGATCACAAATCAAAAAATACTTTGTTTTAATATTTTTTATACAATATTGAAGAACTGATCCATACCCTCCATTTGTCTTATTAATCAAATTTATACGTGAATCTTTTTTACAATATTCTTTTACTATTTGAGCTGAATTATCAGGAGATCCATCATTTACAGCCCAAACTACAAAATCCTTAAAAGTTTGATTGGATAAACTCTTCAAGCATTTAACAACATATTTTTCTACATTATATATTGGTACTATTACTGTTATTTTTGCTTTCAATTTTCTACTCCCTAACTATAAATATTTGCCATAGTAAAATTTAACAGTCTTTTTAAATCCAATTTGTCTAACTTTTTTAATAAATGAGTATGGAACTTTTAATATTCTTTCTATTCTTAATCCCGCTTTTTCACCAAACAATGTTGATGAAATTTGACCAACTTTTCTATAAAACTTATCCTCTTTTGTCCACCATGATGACGCATAATGATGTATTGCTACTGTATTTGCAGTAATATTTAATTTTCCAGTTAAGAAATTAAATGGGCAAAAATAATCATTAGGATATATCTTTATGCCATCAACATTTTGAATCCCACTTATATTCTTTAAACCATCCTTTAATAGGAATTTGTCTACTATTCTTTTCCCTACTGGCATCTCATCATACAAACCATTTTTCATTTTAAAATGAGAATTATTGTAATCTTGTATGACTCTTTCATATAATTTATTATTCTTTTCGGTTGCCATTCCTAAACCAGGAGCTATACTATCAAAAGATTCATTTTCACAGGCAAAAAAAGGGCCAGCATTTACAATAGAATCTATTGACTTAATTAGTTCCACATCAGTATCTAGATAAACTCCTCCATATTTATTCAATATATAGAATCTTGCGTAATCACTCACAAAAGCCCATTTATGTGCATCATAAGCTTCTTTCACATAACTACACATATTAACATCAAAGTTAGATTCATCCCATCTTTTAATTTCATAATCAGGACAATATTTTTTCCAACTATTTTTACATTTTTTCATTAAATCTGTTTCTGGATTTTTACCAAACCAAAAATAATGTATAACTTTGGGAATTCCCGTCATATTATTTCCTCGAACTAATTATACAAACTCATAAACGCATCAACAGTGTCTTTTATATCGAATTTATTCTTTTTCAAAATATTCGTTTGATCTCTACGTTTTATCCCCATATATTTATTTATCTTCTCAACCCATAATTTTTCATTATTTAATGGCAAAAAAGCTACATTATTCAATACTTTAGCTTCTTTAGTGATTTTATCGGAAAAAATTACTGGTAAATCTGCAGCTTGTGCTTCTACACCAACAATCGGCAATCCTTCAAAATGAGATGGTAATACGAATACATCCATAGCCTGTAACAGATCATTAACGTGATTACTTAATCCATAGAATATTATGTGATCTATTAAATTTTTATCTTTAGCTATTTTTTGAATTCGTGATTTTTGAGATCCCTCCCCAATCAATAATAAAACAGTATTAGGCTTTATCTTCAATGTATCTTTCAATATTGATAATAGATATTCGTGATTTTTTTGATAAGTAAATCTACCAACATGTCCTATCACAAATGAATTTGATAAATTAAGCTTTGATCTCACCTTATTTCTTACATTGCGATTAAATTTAAATTTATCTAAATTAATACCATTCTTTATTATTTTTATTTTTCTATCAGGTATATCTGGAAACATCCATGTAGCTGCTACATCAGAACAAGCCACATAATCTGTCGCTATATATTTTAAAAAATGACGTGAAACTTTATGAAAGAGAACCTTTTTACTACTATTTTTACTATCTACTCCTGAAGAATGCGAATGAAAAATTATTTTTTTCACACCCGCTTTTTTAGCAGCTAAACCTGCTGCTATATATTTATTTGCAACATCAGAATGAATGTGCACACAATCATAATGCTCTTTTTGCAAATATTTTTTTAAATTTTGATACACTTTTTCTTGTTTTTTTATTTTATTTCCAGAGTAACCAACAAACACTACCCTGGTTCCTAATTTATTTAGATATTCAATATTTTTTTTATTTTCAAAATGCTCAATAGTTGCTATATCAATAATTAAATTTTTGGGTTTATCCTCAATAACATTTTTAATTAATGAATATACACCACCATTACCGTTATCATCAACATTAACTTCTAATACTTTATAAGACATCTTTTATCTTTCTAACTATCATTTTTCTCTTAGGAACAAATATAGAATTTATATTTGCTTTTTTAGCCCCTAAGATATCTGCCGTAATACTATCTCCAATATGAAGTATCTCATCACTGCTTATATTCTGATCGTTCAACACATAATTAAATAATTTTCCCGATTTCTTTGAAAAGCTACATTCATTAGAAACGTATAACTTCTCGTACTTTGAGTATCCACACTTATAAAGCATTTTTTTAATAACATCACTTGGTAAATACATGTCTGATATTATTAAAATTCTCTTATTCTGCTTATTTGCAAAATCATAAAGAGATTTTATACGTTTTTTAGGATAGCAATTTGAAAGCTCTTGAAATATCTCTTCACGCTTTAATTGAGTTGAAAGCTCTTCACCATACACTTTATTTAACTGTTCATAAATATTATCTAGTGATGTTTTTGCTCCTAACTCTTTATAACAATATTTTTCTGCTTTTTGTCTTAAATAAAAAAAATCAATACCTTGCTTTTTTCCTAAAACTTTAATTCCAGTATTTCTAAATATTTCATTAGGTAATAATACTTTTCTTTCTAAAAGAGTATCAAATATGTCAAAACTAATATATTTATATTTTTTTATTTTTTTATTTTCTAAAATCATTTTTTCAGCAAATCATATATTTTATAGTAAGGAAAAGGAACCTTAAAGACTGATTTCATAAAACCAGTCTTCCAAGGGCTATTACTTAATGAATGCATAAATTCCTTAGGAGAATACCTAAAAAGACTTTTTTGTGATACAAAATATTCCTTAGATCCATCCATCAAATAAAAATCCTTAAATAATTCCGTTTGTGCTAACGTAGGAGTTTTTCCTACTTTAATTAATGGCAAGATGAAATCTAACTTTGATCTTTTTCTTTTATCTTGGGTTAAATATCTTATACATGCAATTGCACCTTCTTGCATATCATTAATATGTGATATTAATTTTTTATCATTTTTATATTCATATTCACCTAAAATTGGACATACTTTTTTACCTTCCAGCCTATATCCAAAGGTAGAACCTACTCTACTTTGAAATAATCTTTCTAAGAGCCCAAAACAACATAAAAGATCTTTCTTTAACTTTAGATTATCATTTGCATATACATACCCAAAAGTTTTACCAGTCACTTCGGGCTTAGTTTCAGTACCTAAATAATATCCTATTATTTTTACAGAAATTTCATGCTCTCTTGCAAATTGCTCTAAATAATATTGCATTGAACCATGCCAACCAATATCCACAATAGCAACAGATCCTGCAAAATCTATTTGATTTAAATACTTTAACAACAAAGTGGCTTGTTTTTTAGAATTAATATTTATTGTTTTTTTTAATTTTTTATACAAATAAAAAGCTTGTCGATTAGTTAAAATTGATTTTAACAATATCTGCTCATCAATATTAATTTTTTCTTTCTCACAGATTTCTAAAGAAGTTTTATAATCGAAACCGTAATATTCTAAAAGCTTGCCATAGGTAATATATCTTTCTCGAGAAATATATTTTAAACTATCGGAGAAACTAGAAGTATTGTACAGTAATGCTTGTCGTATGCTCTTTCTAGAAAAATATACGTATTCATAATTATATTTACCCTTTTCTACCTGCTCATCAATTGCTTTTTTCATCATATATCCATCACGAGCAAATAAAAAAGTTTTAGAATAATCAATATTTGTTATTACATTTTTAATTAACCAGTTAGAAAAACCATATAAAAACGGGCCGAACTTTGAAAATCCAAAATTATAGTAGCTATTTTTGATCATAATATACCTTATTAAAAATGCGTCTTTGTTTTAATTCCTATTTTTCTTTCAACAAGAGAAATAGCCTTCTTAACGTTATTCTTACCACCTAATTGCCCCCATTTAAGTTCAGTGTAATTAAACGCATTAGTTTCAAGCCAAACGTCCATTAAAAGTTCGGAAATATATCCATAAACTCGTTTTTCTTGAACTGAATAGCCTGTTAAATCAACTTGATTTTCTAATTTACCTAATACACCAAACATGAAGTTACAATATGATTCAAAAGCTTCCCACTTCATAATAAACATATTAAACATGTGGGCTTTACTTCGTTTCATTACTTCATCATATTTAACAAGATACTGTGGATAACTAGCTTGGATTATTTCACGCGTTTTATCCAACGGCTCTTGATGATGAGCATGAACGTAGTGAGAATAATTAGTTTCAATATAATAATTTCTTTTTTTAGGAAGAATCACATCATATTTAGTCAACAACTTTTCAACATTTTCAATACTAATAACATTATTTAAATTATATGGCTTTGAATCAAAAAAGAGACGACGATAATGAACTAATCCAACAGCATCAACATTCTTTAAATTTTTCCAAGCCCAATAAACAGCTGTAAGCTCATTGTAGTTTGGATTTTTCGCTGAAATATTTTTACCTTCGTCATCTCTTTGGTACTCAATCCCCGGCTTATAGTTTTTGGCTGCACCTACTAATACTGGTAAATAACCTTTTTTATCTGGCATAGGGAATTTTTTATGTGCAGCAACTAAAATCTCTATCTTCAAGGATTCTTCTCCTAATCAATACGCTCCATTAGGATGAATAACCACCCCAATAGTCTTAATAATCAACTTTAAATCTTCCAATATTCCAGAGTGATTAATATATACAATATCAAGCCAAACCATCTCGTCAAAGTCAGCTTCGTTACGCTTGGTAACTTGCCATAGCCCTGTACATCCCGGCATCACAAGCAATCTCTGCTTATCATAATCGGTATACTCTTCTACTTCTGATGGTAGAGGTGGACGTGGTCCAACAAGAGACATATCACCGATTAACACATTCCAGAGCTGTGGCAACTCATCAAGACTATATTTTCTAATAGTATGCCCAATCTTAGTAATTCTTGGATCATCCTTAATCTTGAACATTGCACCTTCAATTTCGTTTTGATCCTCTAATTGATCAATCATTTGATCAGCGTTTACAACCATCGAACGAAACTTCCACATCTTAAATGGTTTTTCATCTTTACCGATTCGCTCTTGTGAATAGAATGCTGGTCCACCATCTTCATGTCTTATTTTTATTATTAGAAATAAAAATAATGGAGACAGCAGAATCAATCCGATTGCACTGGCGATAATATCAAACAATCTTTTCACTGCGTGATAAACATACCGCCCATGTACTTTAGCCGGATTAACTTTTAGTTTCTCCATTACCATCATTTTCCTCTTACCCTCAATGTCATATATTTATAGTACTTTTCTGTAAAATAAACACATTTTTTAGTCAATATAGCACAAATATTCAGCTAATGACACAAATCTGCAGATTTGCAAATTAAAATAGCCAAAATTTTTTCTTTTTGCCAAGCGGTCGCCAATCTAGTTGCACATTGTCCCCATTTACAAATGCGCGAGCATTATCTTGATATTGCTGAGCAAGATCACTCCCGAATTCCTTGCTCAGCTTTTTTAATGCTTCACTATATTGGTATTGCCTTTTTGGCAAATCGTGCGCATCCGAAGCGAAACAGGCACATTGGCCTGCTTCGATAAACTTGCGTGACATTTCTTCAATTTTCTTGCCAAAAGTTCCCATGTAAGAACTAGCAGTAATTTGCACTAAGCATCCCTGCTCAATTAATTCTTGCAAGATATGTGGTTCTTTCAAAATCCTACTGTTACGTTCCGGATGCACAACAATTGGCGTGATGCCGCGCTGTTGAATGCTAAAGATCATATCTTTAGCATAAGTTGGTACATCATCACTTGGAAACTCCAATAACATGTATTGTCCCTCTTCATCTAAGAAGAGGATGTCATCATTATCAAGTGCATCAGGTAAATCACCTGAGATTCGCACTTCTTGCCCAGGAAATACTGTTAATGGAATCTTTGCCTCATCAAGCATATCTTGAAAGTTCTCAGTTAACCGAATCACATCATCTTTGTGATTAAGATATTTTCCATTTAACGTATGTGGTGTACACACCGCATGTGTCACACCATCTTTTACAGCATCCCTTGCCAACTTAATTGATGTTTCCCAATCTTTTGATCCATCATCAATCCCCGGCAAAATGTGACAGTGAATATCAACTAAAGTCATAATTACTTCCTAAATTTAGAGAACAATCCTTTTTTCTTTGTATCTTCTTCTCCGTAGCCATAACCATAGCCGTATCCGTAACCATAGCCATAACCCGCATTATCAGAACTTACATCATTCATGATATAACCCAAGATACGTGCCTTTGCAAATTCAAGCATTTCAACAGCACGCTTAATGGCCATCTTTTGCGTCTTACCTTGGCGAACTACTAAGACAACCCCATCTAAGTGACTAGCAAGTTCTTGTGTATCAGATACTTCAAGAACAGGAGCCAAGTCGATAATAACCAAATCGTAGCGTTCTTCGGTAAGTTTAACAAAGTCACGCATACGCTTAGAACCAATCAGTTCTGCTGGGTTAGGTGGCATCGGACCAGCCGTTAACACGTAAAGATTATCTACGCCACTCTCTTGTACTACACTATCAAGATCAACTTCCTTAGCAGTTGAAGAGATAACTGTACTAAGACCAACATGATTACTTAAGTTAAAGGTTGAATGTACTGTGGGTCTACGTAAGTCAGCATCGACTAACAAAACTTTACGTCCAGCTTGAGCATAAGTAACAGCAACGTTAGCAGCTACAGTAGACTTACCTTCACTAATATTAGCAGAAGTAAATGCTAAAGACTTAATGTCATGATCCACTGCCATAAAGTTAATATTAGTACGAACAGTACGGAATTGTTCAGCTATTGGGCTCTTTGGCTTAGCTACAGTGATTAACTTAGCACCATTTTTAATGGTATCATCTGTACCGCGCTTTTTCTTAAATAATGGCATTTTGTCCTCCTACTCTTATACTCTACGTCTCTTAGTTTGTCCACGATTAGTCATACTTGCACTCTTTTTAATAGTAAATGAAGATGACAAGTGGAAGTGAGCAATTTGACCTAAGTTAGTTAAGCCTAATTCACGAGTTAAGAATTCATCGTCACGGACAGTGGTATCGCTCATTTCACGAATCAAAACTACAGCAAAACTTAATACTAATCCAATAACAAAACCAGCTAAAGTGTACAATTTAACATTAGGTGAAGATTGAGTCCCTGCAGTACCATTTGCCACAATTGTTACATTATTGACACTCATAATATTAGGAATTTCCTTACGGAAAGTTTCAGCTACTGCATTTACTTCTGCCTTTGCCTTAGCTGGTGTATCAGCCTTAGCTGAAATTGAGAAGACTTGTGATTGTTGTTGGGTACCTACTGAAATACTCTTAGCAAGTTCTTTTGCAGAAACTGAATAACTCTTACCGCTTCGTTCAATTACAGCTGGGCGAGCTTTTCTCACTAATCTTCTTCTGCCGTTTTCATCAGTTCTGTACACTGCTTTTTGTGCCTTTTTCACAACAACAGTTGGATTAGCTAAACGATTAGAAGCTTCTGTCAAGATCTTGTTACTTGTTACGATGTCTTTATAAGTAGTAACCATCTGCATGTTAGCTTGTTGAGTCGCATAAGCTGCGTTTGGATCATTGTTACGACTCTTTTGGTTAACTAATAATTGAGCAGTTGAAGTATATTTAGGAGAAATTACAAATTCTGAAACTCCCCAGCCGACTAAGGCAAGACCTACACTCCAAAGAATCAATGCCCAGATATGCTTACGGCAAATGCGTAATAATTGGGTAAGATCGATTGTATTTTCTTGTTCTTGTTTTTGTTCCATATCTCTTTCCTTATACTAGCGATTCATGACATAGCTGGCACTATTAGCAGCAACTCTTACCTTAGGAAGACCTAACGCTGCTCTTAATTTATCAGACACTCTTTGTCTTTCTTGTCTACTTACTACTTCGATTTCCATAGTACCAAACTTAGGATTCTGAGTTTGCTTACTTACACCTTGAGCATGATCTTGTGACAAGTTATCTGTTGCATTTCTATAATCCATCCCGATCTTGTACATTTGATTCATAGTCAAGTCAGTTTGCATTTCACTTGAGATTGAATTCAAGAATTTAGTATTAAGTAGTGTAGTAGGTGAGATAGACTTCTTAAGAAGTGCCATGACAACACGGCGATCACGGTCTTGACGACCATAATCTTGACGTGGATCCCCATGTCTAAGTTGAGCAAAAGCTAATGCCTTCTTACCATCCATATGGTAGGTCTTACCTTCTTGGAAGTGGTATCCCATATTGTCGAAAGTCAATGGTGAAGTTACATCAATACCACCAACTTGATCAATAGCCTTCTTAAGACCACCCATGTTGATCATAATGTAACCGTCAATTGGCACACTATAGTATTTATCCAGTGTCTTAACTGTTTCACCAACTCCGCCTAGTGTATAAGCTGAGTTAATCTTCGTTACTCCATATTGCGGGAAATCTGGGAAGATTGCATTTGAATCACGTGGAATAGATACAATTGACGTACTATTAGTCTTAGGATTAATTGCCATCATCATGATGGTATCAGTACGTCCTTTCCAGCTACGTCCCATTGCTCCAGTATCAGTACCGAGCAAAAGAATATTGATTGGTTTCTTCTGCGCTAGCAAATTATCAAGATTACGTCCCTTGTTGCTCTTAGTTGTCTTAGCAACGGGAGTATACATATTTTGCGTGGTATCGCGTAAGTTCTTATAAACCATACCACAAACAAAAAGTGCAATGACTACAATAACGCCGATCACAATCCAGAACCAACGCCAAAACTTACGATGGTGATGACGGTGATGTCTATGGTGGTGATGGCGACGTACATCATTATTTGGTTGATTATTTTCTGCCATTTTGATCCCCTTATTTATTTATACAACTTCCTTATTATATAACTGATACTAGCTTTTTTACAGGCTTGTAACGGCTTTCCACGTTAAATAATCGTGTTTTTTTCAAATATGTTGAACATGTAATACTAACTTCTTACATGCAAATAAAAAAGTGCACTAGCCTTTTAGGTTAGTACACTAATATAAATATTATCTCTGCAGTTCTTTAATTATACTATTACGTTCAAGGTCATCCCGCTATTACCATAAAAAGCAACATTAGCGGTAGCTCTTATATTATTAGCAGTAAGGAATTCACCTACATCTTCAACGAAGATAGAACCAGTATTATTACGAGCCAGCATAAACATATCATTTGTAAATAATATTGCCTGCAATAGACGATTCTTTGCTTCAGCAAAATGATTAATATCTACAAAAAAATATCAAATTATATTAGCAATAATATGTACTTAATAATTCACATTTTTTCAATTAGTTGCCTATTGTAATACAATTAACTTATCTACACATTTAAAAAAGAGGTGTTTACATGATTGATAATCAACCTAAAAAAACTAAAGCCTACATTGCAGGTGTGAACTTAAACGATCCTAACTTTGACTACTACATGACTGAACTGGCCAACTTAACTGAAGCTGACAACATGGAGGTCGTGGGACAAAGTTACCAAAACGCAGAATCAATCGTTGCCGGGACTTACTTCGGTGTCGGCAAGATTAACGAAATCAGAACAATGGCCCAAGGCTTGAAGGCCAAGGTCTTAGTTTTAAACGATGAATTAACCCCAGTGCAAATCCGTAACCTTGAGAAGTTAACCAAGATGCGGGTCATCGACAGAACTGAATTAATTTTGGAAATTTTTGCCAGTCGTGCTCGCACTAAGCAGGCCAAACTGCAGGTGCAACTCGCCAGATTGCAATATGAGTTGCCACGTCTTCACCCTTCCGAGAACAACTTGGACCAGCAGCGTGGTGGTGGTTTCGCCAACCGTGGTGCCGGTGAAAGTAAGCTGGAAATGAACCGCCGGACAATCGGCAAGCAAATTTCCGCTATTAAGAAGGAACTTAAGGCCGTTGCCAGTCAAGAAGAGATCAAGTCGGCTCGCCGTAACCAAAGCCGCATCCCTAAAGTCGCCCTTGTTGGCTACACCAACGCCGGTAAGTCCACTACAATGAACGGTTTGCTCAAGGAATTTTCAAAAGAAGGCAGCGACAAGGAAGTCTTCGTCAAAAACATGCTGTTTGCAACGCTTGACACTAGCGTGCGGCGCATTGACCTAAAGGATAACTTCAGCTTTATCCTGTCCGACACCGTTGGTTTTATCTCAAAACTGCCTCACAACCTAGTTGAATCATTCAAGGCAACGTTACAAGAAACCAAAGATGCCGATCTGTTAATCAACGTGGTCGATGCATCCGACCCGAATATGGTGCAGATGATTCGCACAACGCAGAACGTTTTGGATGAAATTGGCGTAAAGGGTATTCCAATGATCACCGCCTACAACAAGGCCGATAAGACTGATCGCAATTACCCCCAGATTGAAGGCAGCGACATTCTTTATTCAGCAATCGATCCTAAGTCGATCAAATTGCTGGCCGATTTGATTACAAAGCGCGTATTCTCCAACTACGAGAAGCTCAACCTGAATCTCCCATTAAGTGCAGGCAAGGAACTGGCTTATTTGCATGAGAATGCTCAAGTTTTGAGTGAAAATTACGAAGAAGACGGTGTCCACATTGAAGCCAACATTGCGCCTGATGATCAGGGCCGCTTTGAAAAATATTTGGTTAATAATAGGTAATATATAATGAAGAAACACAATTTGCTGGTGGCCATCGTTGCAGTGGTTGAATGCATTGCGTTCACTGCTCAGCCCGTTCAAGCAGCGAAGTATTCGAAGTCTGAGGCTAAGCAGGTTAAGTATTTCCAACGTAAATACAAGAATTTGGATAAAGCGCAATACAACCGCAACAGCATTTACCAGCAAGCACCAAATTTTGCCAATCCTTTTTCACCAGGGGTCTTGAATCCGGCATACATTTCAACCACGATGGATTACGTTAATTACTACCGTGATTTGGTGGGACTGCCTAGCGAAGCTAATCCTGATGACGCTAACCGTAGCGCCCAGATCGGTGCTGCATCCCTCGCCGCAGTCAACGCAAGTGCCAGCCTACAAGCGCACGGTTTAATTAACTACCTGCGTCCCAACTACATCAGCGAAAACGATTGGGCCATCGCCGAGAACGCTACGCTAGGCAACATCAACTTCTTGGACGATGCGCATAGCGCCTCAGCCGGCGAGATCGTAACGGACTTGATGCGCGAAGATAACAACATTGCGGGTGCCGGCAATATTGGTCACCGGGCTCTGATTTTATCAGCACGTGCCACTCGCATGGGAGTTGGCGCAGCTTATGGACGTAATAGCAACGTGCTTTATTCAGTTCAAAACGGGTGGTTTGCTGATGATATTCTGCGCCAGCCGGTTGTTAACACGATGGTCTACCCTGCTCGCCGCGTCTTTCCATATGAATTAGTTTGCAAAAAAACACCATGGTCTTTCTCAACTACTAAGAGAATCATGGGCACGCCGAAGATTTATATCACCGATATAACGGCTAAAAGACGCCATCGTGCCACACAGGTGCGCAACTTGGGCAAAGCCTTTTATGGCGATGGTTATGCGACAACTATCACTTATCAACCTGGTAAAACGAAGCTGATTAATACGCACAAGTACAAGGTGAAGATTGGCAAGTATTATAATTATACATTTAGATTTTTCAGACAAAATAGTAAATTAAAGTAACCAAAAAAACAGCCGACGAATGTCGACCGTTTTTATTTATGTTTATTTTTTTAGTTGCGACGCTTACGGTCAACAAGTGAACCTAAGCCAAACAATGATAACAAGCCTAAACCGAACAAGGCTAAGTTGTTTTGCTTTTCACCAGTTTGTGGCAAAGTGTTTTCTGCCTTTGGAGCGGTCTTAGTTGCAGCTTTAACTACATTATTCTTAGTTGCGGTCTTAACTGCGCCTAACTTCTTAACACTGCCGCGGTTATTCTTAGCTTTCTCCATAGCCTTTGGAGAAATAGTTTTACTTTCCTTTTTATCATCCTTCTTGTGGTTAGCTTGAGGTTTATTTTCACCATGAGGAGCTACATTATCACCATGATGATCATCGTTTTTACCATTATTGTCAGTTGGATGATTATCTGGATTTGGTTTCTCATCTGAAGTTGTACCAGAGCCTGGGTTGCTATCTTTAATGAAGTGCAACTTGTATTGAGCGTAAACCATAGCGATATCACGTGGAACTTCTTCTGGAACTTTCTCAGTAGGATCACCGTTTACGGCAAGTAAAGCCACAAAAGCAGCTGGCGTAATATTATTTAGACGAAGAGCTGGCTTTAATTTGCCATTTTCAGTATCTCTTTGAACATCCCACTTAGATGCCAAGCTGCCAATGGCCTTCTTAACGGCATCTTCACCGATTGCAGTATTGAACTGATCTGCCAAGTCCTTTTCACTGTCAAAGATGAAGTTTAAGCCTTCAATACCAACTTTCTTAGTCAAATCATCAGCGTCAAAGAAGACCAGCTTATTAGTATTTTGACGGCCTAAAACAGTTTGATTATTCTTGTCAGTCCAAGTTTGTTTGTTCAATTTTACAAGGTCGGCAAGAGACTCACCATTTTTGCCATTTGCAATTACAGCAATTGGGTGATAGCCTCTGAAGTCGGTTACCACAAAGACAGTATTAGCATCTGGCAAAACAATGCCATCCATCTTAATTACCGCGTTATTGGTTAAGTCGGCGAACATGTTTTCAACACCGCTTAATTCACCTTGAGCTTTAACAAAGCCATAGTCGTCCAAGCGCTTGATATTACTAAAGTCCCAGTGATCCAAGTTGATGTATTGAGCACCACTATTCCAGAACATCCCTTCAGCGATTTGCAACTTACCAGTATTCCAGCCGCTTAAGTCAATGTTCTTCAAACTAGTCGTGCCATAGAACATTTGACGAGTATCATGTACATTGTCAGTTCTCCAGTGAGAAATATCACCGACACTAGTTAAGGCTGTATCACCACTGAACATAGCACCAAAACTGTAGTTTTGTTCAGTTTCCTTCAAACCAACACTGCTTACATCCCAGTTAGATAAGTCTAACTTTTGCAATTTTTCATCTTTAGCAAACATGTAGCTCATGTCAGTAACCATGCCGGTCTTCCAGCCATTAACGAAACTAAGATCAGTTTGCAAAGACATAACAGCAAACATGTATGTCATATCAGTTACATTTGAAGTATCCCATTTTGATAAGTCTCCTAATGAACCATCTTGCAATTTAGATAAGCCATGGAACATTTGAGCCATGTTAGTTACCTTGCTGGTGTTCCAATTAGAAAGACCCTTAAGAGTTTCAAGGTGATTTTGACCTGTGAACATGCAAGCCATATTAGTAACGTTAGAAGTCTTCCAACCTGAAAGATCCAATGCTTTCAAGCTACCAGTATGTTCTAAGCCCTGCGGCTTGTGATTATCTGTAGTTGGATTAGTGAAAGAGGCAAATATGTAGCTCATGTCAGTTACATTAGATGTATCCCAAGTATCAAGTCCAACAATAGTCGTCAATGCAGAATCGTTATAAAACATGCGACTAACGTTTTTAACCTTATCAGTTACAAGACCAGTAACGTTAACTTCTTTCAAGTTAGGCATGTTGGCAAATAACGATGAAAGATCAGTTAAACTTTCCTTGTTAATAGTGAAGTTATTGACACTTAAGTTAATTGAAGTTGCACCAGAATTGCCTAAGGCCTTAACGTATGCCCTTAAGAAATCTGCAGTAACATTCTTTGCACCAGCAAGATTTACGTTCTTCAAATTATCGTTGTTAGCATACAAGAATGTATTAGTGAGCTCTGCTGGGAAAGTTACGTTGCTAAAGTCAAGCTCAGTTAAAGCAGAGTCACCGCTGAACCAAGCATTGGCACCATGAACTTGACTCAAATCTGTGCCGCTCATGTTAACAGTAGTTAACTTAGGATCACTATTAAATACGGAGTTAGCTGTAGTTATGTTGCCAAACTTAGCACCGCTTAAGTTGACGCTTTCCAAGTTTGGATCGTTGTAGAACATGTCGTTAATGTTAGTAACATGACTTAAATCCACACCTGATAAGTCAATGCTCTTGACACTTGGCATGTTGGCAAACCAGTTTGAAAGGTCAGTCACTTTATTAAAGTCGAAACCTCTTAAGTCAATTGTAGTTGCGCCGGAATTGCCTAAAGCTTTAACGTAAGCTTTTAACAATCCTGCTGGGATATTCTTTGCACCAGTAATATTGACACTAGTTAACTTAGCAGTAGGAATATCAGTGAATGCTTCAGGGAATGTCGTGTTACTGAAGTTAATATTGGCTAAATTATCAGCGCCTGAGAACCAAGCATTAATACCATGAACATTAGTTAAATCAACGTTGCTCATATCAAGGTTAGTTAACTTAGGATCTTTAAAGAATACTGCATTGGCATTAGTTACATTGCCAAATTTGACGCCACTTAAGTTGATACTTTCCAAATTTGGATCGTTGTAGAACATGTCGTCAACGTTAGTAACGTGACTTAAATCGACGCCTGACAAGTCAATACTCTTTACATTTGGCATGTTTGCGAACCAACTTGAAAGGTCGGTTACCTTATCAAAATTAAAGCCTCTTAGATCAATTGAAGTTGCGCCGGAATTACCTACAGCCTTAACATATGCCTTTAAGAAATCTACTGGAACATTCTTTGCACCTGTGAGATTTACATTCTTCAAATTATTATTGTCAGCATAAATAAATATATTAGTAATCTCATCTGGGAAAGTTACGTTGCTAAAATCCAGATTCGTCAAAGCTGAGTCAGTGCCAAACCATGCATTAGCACCATTAACGTGACTCAAATCTGTGCCACTCATATTCACAGTAGTTAATTTAGGATCTTGATAAAATACTGCATTGGCACTGGCTACGTTGCCGAACTTAGTTCCACTTAAGTTGACGCTTTCCAGATTTGAGTCGTTAAAGAACATGTTATTCATGTTAGTTACACCGCTAGCATCTAAGTGGCTTAAATCAACCTTCTTCAAAGTACTTGAGCTAGCAAAACCATTTGACCAATCGCCTTTTGCGTAAACCTTGTTCTTGTCATCGGCGCCTTGATCATCGATTGTGATGCTAGTAGCGCCAGCCTTGGTGATGGTTTGAATTAGATCTTTAGTAATGTATACCTTATCTGTATCGCTAATTGTGCCAGCCTTGATGAAGTCATTGGTGTTTGGAATATAAATGTCTTCCTTATTTTCACCATGATAACCAGTCAAAGTGTATTCGTGGGTAGTATTGTCGAGACTACCATCCCAGTCGGCTGTGTTGTAGTTGTTTTGAGCTGGTGTAACGGTCTTTTGAGCTGCTAAATCTTTGGCAGGAGCAGCCTTTTGATTAGTTTTAAGTGTAGTTGTTTCCTCTACTTTTGCATCAGTTTCAGTCTTTGGTGTGGTGGTGTCTTCTGTGCCAGTTTTTGCAGTCTCTGCATCTGCAGTAGTCTTAGTAAGATCTTTTTCTGCCTTTTCTGTAGTTTCAGTCTCTGTTTTTACTTCAGTTTCAGGTGCAGTAGTCTTTGCATCTGATGAAGAAGTTTGAGCACTTACTTGAGTAGTAGTTGATTGAGTTTGAGCATCAGTTTCCTTGGTGCTTGATGTTTCAGTCGCAGCTTTTGCGGCAGAATCATCTGTACTTGTAGTAGTTGTGTCATCTGTAGTTGCAGCTTTTGTAGCAACTGCTTCAGTTTGAGTGGCTGGTACGGTATCTGCGTGCACAGTTTGTCCACCAACGCCAATGAAGATTAAGCCAATCAAAACTGAGGCTGCACCAACAGTTAATTTACGAATTGAAAAACGCTCTTTTTTCTCATCCATTTGTCTTATTTTTTCATTAAAGTTGTTTTTAGATAACATAATAATCAACCCCCTATTCCCTATATCGTCCTTTTGCTTTCAAATTTATGATACTATCTTTTGATTTAAATTACAAAAGTTATATGACTATAAAAAAAGCTAACCGCAAAGGTTAGCTCCCACTCTTAGTTATCTGAGTTAGAAGTGAAATCGGGAGCGCTCGCTGTCTAAAATTTCATTTACTACCTCATTGGACTAATCATCTGTGTCCATTCCTAATTTCTTTTCGATTTCATGAATTTCGTCTTCATAATAATCAATTAGTTCTCACAGATGGAGTATCTTCATAGTTGATACCCCTATTAAGCTGACCACGCAACTCACTTACCTTGTCGTACAAACCATTCAATTTTTCTATAAGTTGTTCTTTAGTTTCAACGTTTTGTTGGTTATTTGAAATATTGTTTTCCATAAGTATTACTCCTTTGTTTTATAAACTTGTCAAATTAGTCTTTAAAAAGAACATCGAAATCATCATAAAGAATAAACAATGCTGTTTTAGGCTGAAGCAAAGAATTAAAATCAATTTCATTACCGCTAGTCAGATTTTCAACATCTGCTAGAGCATAACGAGTTAGATTTACGCCTAATATACCGACAATGCTGTGCCACATTTTAGCGGCCTCTTTGCCACAAGCAACCTTTTGCCACATCTTAACAGCTTGTGAGGCAGGATTTTCTTGCAGAGCCCATTCAAACAGCAAGTCTCCTATCGTTATATACTCCTGATCATATAAAGATGAAGGAGCTTTTCTAGGATCAAAACGATATTCAAAATCCAACTTGCTTTGCTTTAAAATTGTTAGAGCATCACCGATGCTTTCGGCCGGCGTGTCAAGCAAATTGAACCACCGATTAACATTGCCCATATTTTGCTGATCTTCAGGCAAAAATTCTTTAACGAAATAAATAAGTGCTGGAGCAAAGTCTCAGCAGCAGTATCCCAAAAAGGATCTTGCCGAGAGTCTTTAGCTGAATGAAAACCAGTAACATCAGAAGTTATCACTTGATCAGCAAATTGCAAATAATCTAGTGGATCATTCAAGTAAGCCAACGGATTATAAGTATTAGAGTGTTGCAAGTCTACTAAGTTAAGGACTTGAATCTTATATCCCATCTTCTTAAGGCTGGCTCCGGTATCCCTAAGGATATCACCTTTAGCATCTGCTACGACATAATTAGTGTTGCCTTGTAAAATGTTTGGTTCTACAAAGGAATAGGTTTTACCAGTACCGCTGGTACCCACGACAATAACATTATCGTTTAGGGCTTTTTCCATATTAATTGGAACTACCCAAAATGGTAGAATTCTGACTATACTCAGTTCTCCATGGATTGGCAACGTGTTTTGTTGATTGATTAGTTTGAATAAAGCCGATTGTGCTCATATATGCAGGTCCTCCTAAAAATAAAGCAACAAAAAAACAGAATAAAAATATTTAGAAAACTCAATAATATTGAAGTCAAAAGAGTACAGTATCCACTTTGCGCTTCAAATTGAAGTTTCTAAATATTATTCTGTTTTAATAATCGTTAAATTATACATCGTGGATCAGAATAATCGTCGTACTACATTATTTCTGTAGTATATTATTCTCTTCCAATTCGGTGTAAGGCTACACTTATCACTGATCAAATTAAATATCAAGCATTTTTTGATTTTTACGCTTCATCAAATCCGCGTTTAGCAAGTTCATCAGCTTTTTCATTGTATGGAATCCCTGTATGACCAGGAGACCAATGAAAGTGGACCTCAATTTGGCTTTCAAGATCTTTCATTTGCTTTACAAAGTCTTTAGAAACTTCTTTTTTAGATTCATAAAAGCCGCAGTCCCAAAGCATTAAATTCCAGAAGTCACAATATAAGTCTACTTTTTGTAAACCTAAATCGATTGCAGCTTGCACAGCATTAAGAGCAGCGGTAATTTCACCGTTTACTTGTTTAGCTCCTTTGCCTTTAACATTACCGTGATCCTCGAGGGGGTTAATTTCATCATTTTTCTTATATTTACCATAATATCCCCAACCTGCAGCTTGTTTGCCTGTACCATTTTTGAAGCTACCATCTGTAAAAACGATAACTTGCCCATTTTGCAAATTATTTTCTTTTTCTTCAACATTTTGTCGAACTTTCGCTGGGACATGTTCGATATCTAAATCTCTTAATTTGTTTAAAGCAGCTTCGGCATCTATGCGACTAGTGAATCCACGATAGAATTGACTGCCCTTTGTTTTATCTTGGATATTTTTTCCCCAGGCTCCTTCATATATTTTAGGTTGATAATCAATGCAAACTACCCAAAAATTCTTTCCCGCCATAGTTATTTTTCCTTTCTCGTCAATCTAAAATTTTCTTCTTTTATTTTAACGCGATATGCATTAACCAAATAAAAAAGCTAGCCCATAAGGCTAGCTTCTTATTACAATACTCGCTTAACAATAGTTGGGTTGTAATAACTTGTCATAGTTTGAATTATAGTTCCTTGTTCAGGTGTTGCGGAATTAACATATTGATTATTACCAATATAAATCGCAACGTGATATGGAGCCGTTTCAGAACCCCAGAAGACCAAATCGCCTGCTTGCAATTTATCTAATGGAACAGTCTGACCTACCTTAACTTGATCGTAAGTCGTACGTGGCAAGTTGATTCCGGCCGCATGTTGATAAACATATTGTACTAAGCCAGAGCAATCGAACTTATCTGGTCCAGTTGCACCCCAAACGTAAGGCTTACCCACTTGCTCTTTTGCAAGTGCAACAACAGAAGCGGCCTTGCTTGAGGCTTGGATTGATGAAGTATTGGTCTTCTTATTAGCCGTCGTTTTTTTAACCGTTTCGTTAACGATTTGGTTAGCTTTTTTAACTTTATCTTCCTTAGTCGTTTTCTTCTTTTGCGTAGCTCGTTTTACCTTGTTGGCCAAATTAGCAACTGGCGACTTCTTCTTATTAGTCTTAGTCGCAGTTTTAACCGGTTCTTCCTTACTGGCATCAACGGTGTAACGCGCTTCAATCCATTCACGCGTACCCACCTTGTACCATAGGCTGCCTTTACTATCGACCGCAGTTTCAGCTACGTTCCAAACGGAGCCGTCCTTTGCGCGGTAACCCATGAACTTACCATTTTCATAATTAGTCCAAATATTCAGACTCTTACCTGGCAAGTAGCTAATTTTGACGCGTTTAACAGCAGTAAAATTGGCTGCTCTAACTGTTTTAAGTGATGTTATTGCAGAAACGCCTGTAACGGACAGTGCTGCAGCCGCTCCCAACTTAAACAATTTATGTTTCGACATAATTCAATCCCCTTGGTAGCGAAAAATATCCCACTTTTACTACTTGATAACGTCTTCATTATCACATGTGTAATCAAAAATCGCAAATGTAACTATTAAATAAGCTTATAGACGCAAAAAAACGAACCACAAATCGTGTGATTCGCTTAATTCTTTTATTCAATTTTCGTTTAGTTCAAAATACGCTTAGCTGCGCTTGGGTAGAAGTAACCACTCAAACTTTGCTTGATAACGCCTTGACCTGGAGTCGCGGCGTGGATGTATTGATTGTTACCAACATAAATACCTACGTGGTATGGAGCACTTGCGGAGCCCCAGAAAAGCAAGTCACCTGGTTGTAAGTTCTTCATTGAAACTGAGGTACCTTGCTTAACTTGGTCGTAAGTAGTTCTACCGATGTTCACACCAGCAGCCTTTGAGTAAACATATGAGGTAAGACCTGAACAGTCAAAACCGTTAGCACCGGTACCGCCCCATACGTAATTCTTACCAAGTTGTGCTTCAGCTAAAGTAACAATAGCTGATACATCGCCGGTTGCTTGAACTGACTTCTTAGCCTTCTTTGGCTTAGCAGCTGTTGCAGTAGCTTGAGTTGTAGTATTCTTAGTTACTGTATTACCAGCTGGAGTGGTGTATTGAGCCATGATCCATTGGTTTTGACCAACTTGGTACCAAACGCGTCCCTTCTTGTCATTCTTTTGATCAAGGACATTCCAAGTGGTGCCGTGTTGTGCACGTTGACCTGTGAAGTGACCACCGTTGTAGTTATCCCAGATATTTATACCGTAACCTGGAACGTAGTTGATCTTTACTTTAGTGGTAGCAGCTTGAACTTTAGCAGTAGTTGATTCTGGCTTAACAGCACTTACTGTAGCTACACCGGTCAGAGTTAAAGCAGCTGCTGCAGTAACTTTTACAAAATTGCTCTTAATATTCATCAAATGCTCCTATATATGTCTGTTAGTGTTTACTTAAGTTGTCAGATCTTTTAGTTTTGGTAACGAAAATGCGTTTTTTCGGAAAATCTTTAAACTTCTTTAATTAATCTACAAGCTCTATAATAATGCCATTATGTTACAGAACTGTTACAAAGGTAATACTAACTTAATAAAAAAGCGTTTTCAAAAATTTACACCAAAAAAGAGTTGGATAAAAAATCCAACTCTTCTTTCTATGATTTTTTGAGAAATATATTTTTTATTTTGTTTTAGTCGATAACACGCTTAGCTGATGATGGCATGAATGAACCTAAAGTTTGGATCCTAACGTTTTGACCAGGAGCTGGAGCGTGAACATACTTACCATTACCAATGTAGATAGCTACGTGTGAGTTACCCCAGAATAACAAGTCACCCTTCTTAAGCTTCTTAGTTGAAAGTGATACTGCCTTACCTAAAGTGATTTGGCCGTAAGTAGTTCTTGGCAAAGTCTTGTTAATTGCGTTCTTGAAAACGTAAGTAGTTAAACCTGAGCAATCGAAACCTGAAGGACCAGTTGCACCCCAGATGTAAGGCTTACCAACTTGCTTCTTAGCGAGCTTAACAACTGCGCCACGTTTTTGGTCAGCTGCTGAAGTCTTCTTAACTGAAGAATCGGCTGGAGTAGTTGTTTCGATATCAGAAAGAGAATCGTTAGTGTTTACAGTAGTAGTGTTAATGTCGTCAGCGTGAACAGTTGCTGCAGGAACATTAACAGTTGCAAGACCTGTAAAGAAAATTGATAAAGCTGCTGTGTATTTAACCAAAGTACGTTTAAAACTCAAAATTTATTTCTCCTTAAAAATTATTTTTTATTCTTAGTTTTTAAATTCGTTTATTTAGTGATCTCTTGAATCAACTGACGTTTTATATAATAACGCCCGAATGTTACATGAATGTTTCAAAAGAACTACCATCACGTTAAGAAACATTGCAAAAGGAGAAATGATCTGTAAAAAACGGAGTGCCTAGTCTTCCTCGAGCCTTGATATGATTGAGTTTAGCGTTTCTTTAGTTTTGTTAATATTATCGTTAACAATTACATGAGCGTATTGTTTCAAATCTGCTGGAAGCAAGTTTAATTCGCTACCACTAAGGCGTTCCTTAATCTTCTCAGGATCGTCGCCACGCTTGAGCAGCCGCTCTTTCAGCTCTTCTTTAGTCGAAGTTGTGACATATAAGAAATAAACTTTGTCACCTAATTGTTTAATGTAAGAATATACGCCTTGAATATCGACGATTAATGACACCAGATCGTGTTTTTCCCAAGCGAGGTTTAATGCTTCACGACTTGAACCATACTGATATGAACCGTATTTTACATGTTCAAAGAAGTGCAGTTGTTTGAAGCTGTCATCTGTTTCAAAGTGATATGACACATTCTGCCTTTCGCCGACACGCATTGGCCGTGTGGTATGCGTTAAAACGCGCGGAATGTCATATTTTTCATTTAAATAATCGGAAATGGTCGTCTTGCCAGCACCACTTGGTCCCGCAATTAAAATTATTTTTTTCAAAAGAATATCCCCCACTTGAAAATGTTGCTTTTATATATTAACATTCTACTGTCAAAAAAGACTAAGACTTTTCATTTGGAAAGGAAAATATAAATAATGAAAAAAGCAGACGTAAAAGTAGGCGCAATCGTTGGCGCTAAGTCAGAAGAAGAACTTAAAAAGCCATTCCAAGGCAAAGTTGAAAAAATTTACGAAAACTCTGCACTCTTAGCTATCACTTCATACGATCCCGTTGACGCAACTTCAGTCAGCGACTTGAACAACAAAATCGTAGTCAACTTCAAGAACTTAAAGGTTGCTCGTACTGTCAAGAACAGTAAGACTGCTTCAACTAACGAAGTTAAGGTAGAAAAGATTGCCAAGAAGGACGACAAGAAGTCTTCTAAAGACAAGAAATAATTCAAATTTGTAAAAAAGATCCTACGTGTTTATTTACGTAGGATCCTTTTTTGCCTAAAATTAGGAAGAAATTTAATTTACAAGGGAGAAAAAATGAAGGAAAAAACAAGAACCGTCCTCTTTTGGTTCATTTTGATTCAACCATTTTTGGACTTGTACTGGTTCTACAACGGCAAATTGGCTGACGTCTTGCCATTCACTTTGCCAACAATTATTAGAATCCTGGCTGTTTTTGTCATCTTCTGCATGTTTTTCAGTCAAAAGCAAAATTGGCAAAAACTGGGACAAGAAAAATGGTTGATCGTTTATCTAGCATTATTGATTGTCTACTCGATTCTGCACCTGATTTACGTCCGTCACTTCAACAGCGTAAACCCCAACGATTATAATTACTCAACCGTCAGCGAAATCTTCTATTTAATTAGAATGGTTTTGCCCCTCTTGGTAATTTTCTTTACCAAAGAACTTGAATTTACCAGAGAGCAATTTAGACACGTAATCGAAGGAATCAGCGGACTTTTCTCATTCACGATCGTCATCAGCAATCTCTTCGTAATCTCGCTGAGAAGTTACGAAACAGGCTTTATCAGTGCCAATATCTTCGAATGGTTCGTTAATCCAAATATCGGCTACTCGCATATGGCTTCGAAGGGTTTCTTCAACTTTGCCAACATGGTTTCGGCCGTATTGTTTATGCTTGTACCGCTCATGCTCTACTTCATGTTCAGCCACTTCAATTGGAAGACTATTACGTTGAACGTAGTCCAAGCTTTAGCCATGATCGAATTGGGAACGAAGGTTGCCTTGATCGGTTTAATCGGCGGTATTATCGCAGGCATTCTGCTCTACGTTTTCCATTTGTACATTGTTAAAGATGTAAAGAAAAATGGGAAAGCAATCGTTGTTGCACTGCTCATGGAAGCCGGAACTCTTGCAATCATCCCCTTTGGCCCAGCCATTCAACGTTACAACTACGAAAAATACTTGGCTCAACAATCCGACAACAGTTTGACCCAAGCTAAAGAAGAATTGGCTGAAGGCCTTAAGAAGTATCCTAGTGGTCAAAAGCGCAAGGAATTTTTGACCAACTTCATTGGCGAGCACTATCAAGATTATGCTTTAAACAAAAAGTTTGTCACCAAGAGCTATCCATATAAATACGATCCAGAATTCTGGCTCAAGATCATGAACGAGCCAGGCACTTCACGGATGCAAAACCGCCACGTCGAAAAGGCGATGCTGGATCAGGTGATTAAAACTAACAATAATAAGCTCGACAAGGTATTCGGTATTTCTTATACCAGAGAAACCAATATCTTCAATCTAGAGCGTGATTTTACCAGTCAGGTCTATTCCCTTGGCTGGGTCGGCATGCTACTGTTTATCGGTCCTTACGTCGTGATCATGCTCTATGCTTTGATCAAGTGGCTAATAAATAAACAACTGCGGACATACCTCATTAGTTCGATGCTTTTGTCCATTGCCTTCATGCTCTTGGCGGCATTTCTTTCAGGCAACGTGATGGACTTCTTAACCGCCAGCTTTATCTTGGCCTTTGTCGAAGGCGGGATGCTCGGTGAGATTAAAAAAGAAGACTAAAAAAATAAACTAGATCAGAATTAACTGATCTAGTTTTTCTTTTGCCTATTTTTGCTTAATAAAGCTCTGATCTGGTACACGGATCAAGTAGTAGCGCGTAGCTAAATGCCCTGCGTGCATCCCTATCCCGTTTTGCCAGTTTTTCTTATAAAATGCCGTATAAATAGCAACATAAGCACGTTGGTATTTCTTATCCATCTTCGTCAGATCCTTCTTAACGTAAGGGATCTTCTCGGCATCCACATCAAGTGCAGTGTTGCCGTATGCAATTGAAGCATAGTCACTTGATGTCGTAATCTTGCTTCCTGCACGATAGAAAGTATATGTCTGTGAACCGTTCTTTCTCTTATCAGAGTTGATGGTTACGTAGCTTGAATTGCCCGAACCAGTTCTCATAATCAATGGTTCATACTTAATGGTTGAAGTAATGCGGTTAGCATCTTCCAAATCCGGATTGTCCATAAAAGTCTGATTGAACATCCAGCCAGCTGCCACTAGCAATACAACAACTTCAACTACGTTAATTAAAAAGTTTGGCCAAGTAAAGCGTTTATGCTGTTTGATAATCATCTTGATCCGCCGTTGACGGATATTCTGGACGATAAAAACTAAATAAAGAATAATTGCGACCCAAATCAAGATCCCAATAATGTTCCAACTAAACATTGCGTCGTCCTCCTTGCTTTTAATTATAGGGGAATTTATTAAAAATTTGAATAGCAGATACATTGAATACTTTGCTTACAGGTGAGACGATACTCATAGGTACATTAGATTTATTAGGGAAAAATATGGTAGCAATTGCATTTTATTCAATAACTGGACTTCATGATGGACTCTGTCGTTGATTTTTCAACATATGAAAAAGCCCAGGAACAAATTCCTGGGTATTTTGGTCGCTACTTCTTTTTAGTTGTAGCTTTCTTCTTGGTCGTTGTCTTTTTCTTAGTAGTGGTCTTGGTAGTTTTAGCCTTACTTTCAGTCTTCTTGTATTCACGCACTACCTTTATCTTTTCAACGATAGCGTCAACCAACTTATCAACTACTGCGTCAGAGTCTTGTTCGATTTCTTCTTCAGTTGCCAATTGATCGATTCTGAAGTGAGAAACGTTAACGTATTCTGAACGTGTTTCAAAATAGACGTTCAAGCCATATTCTTGGCCTTCTTCAAAGAAGTTAGCCACCTTTTTATAATTGGCATATGGCAAGTTGATGATGTTAGTTTCAAGTGCAAAAGTAACGGGACGTTGACCGGTTACTGCCAGTTGCGTTTGTACTAATGAATCATGCTTGAATGCAGCTACGACTTCCTTGACCATCTTTTTGGCGTAAGGCTTGATTTTACTTTTAGATTTACTGATGTCGGCGTATTTTACTGTTTCAAGATCTTGAATGTAGTCTTGGTTTTCAATTTTATCGTTTAAATCTTTTAAATTAATCTTCAAAATAAACTATCCTTTTTTTGTTTGTCTTACTATCAACATACTACAAAAAATTTTTTTGTCATCTTTTTAATGGGATTTTGCTAGAATAAGAATCATGCACAAGAAAAAATTTAATCTTAAAAACCTATTTTGGATTATTCCAGCAGCAATAATTCTTATTATAGGTGCTATTTATCTTCTTAACAAAAATAAAATTAACGATGAAATCAACTGGATGACCATGAAGCAGGAACAAAAATTAAACGTTCCGCTCGAAAATCAAATGCCGGATCTGCCTAATGGCTGCGAGGTTACCAGCTTGTCGATGTTGATGAATTACTATGGCATCAAGGTTTCGAAAAATGAACTAGCTGAAACGATCCAGCACGTCGATTCCTTTACTGATGGTGGCAAATACCGCGGCAATCCACACCAGGGATTCGTCGGTCATATGACGATCGCCAACGCCGGCTGGTGTGTTTATAACGAGCCGCTTTACAACGTTGCGCGTAAATATACTAGCCACATCGAAAACATCACAGGGAGCGATTTTTTGAGCCTACTCAAGCTAGTTTCAAACGGTCACCCTGTCATGATCATCACCACGACCACTTTTAACAAGGTTAACAATATGCAAACGTGGGATACCAATACGGGCAAAGTAAACGTTACACCATCTTCGCACGCTTGCGTGATTACCGGCTATAGTAAGCCGAAAAAAGTTGTCTACGTGAACAACCCTTATGGCTATAAGAATCAGCCAGTTAATTGGAAGAACTTGCAAGCTAGCTACAACCAACAAGGAAGGCAAGCTTTATATATTAGATAATACAAAAAGGACCAAGCAAAAGCTTGGTCCTTTTTACTCAAGGCACATGCATAAGCATATGTGGGCATTTAAACTGTTCACATCAGTGTGCCCAACATCGACGCTTCCCGCGTCTGCCACTTAAGGCGGATGTCCTCTATCTCATAAATATACGCATCTCGCGTTCATTAATCGACTCGTCAATTGCAAAGTATACTACCTTTTCTTTTTCATGTACAGCTGCAGTTTCTTTAAATGACCATTTTTTATTTTATAAAAAGCTTCAATACACATCGTTGAAAGCAAGAAGCCAATCCCGATTGCACCTGTAACGATGGCTACCCGCAAGATCAATTCTTGACCGTGAAGATAGTCGCCTACTATGAAGGCACGCACTGCTTGATAAGCGGGCATCCCCGGCACCAGCGGCACCAACGCTGGAATGTTAAACACCATTACCGGACACTTTTTAATCCGCGCAAAAAACAGACTCAAGATACCGATCAAAAAGGCTCCGAGCAGATTCGACAACATTCTGCCCATCCCTGCACGAAAGCAGAACCAATAAGCCATCCAGCCCACTACTCCGCTAATCCCTGAAAAATTCAGTGCACGGTGCGGTACGTTAATGGTTAAGGCAAAGCCCACAGAGGCTAAATAAGAAAATACGACATTAATTACGATCTCTAACCAAAATGGCATTTTTTAAGCCCCCACAAACTTCAGCACTAAACCGACACCACCGCCAAGGGCTAAGGCACTCAGCGCTGCTTCGAACATTCTCACGATCCCTGAAAGCAGGTCACCCATAAAAAGGTCACGCAAGGCGTTTGTTAAAGCCAGGCCCGGCACCAAGGTCATCAGGGCTCCGATCAAAATGTGGTCGATGATCATTTCATGGTCGAGATAATTCAGTCCGATTGCAAGAAGACCCATGAACATTGCAGCGACTAATTCCGACAAAAAGCGGACCTTGGTGTACTTTTTAAACTCGCAGTAAGCCCAGAAACCGACCGCACCAACCAAGGCTGCCCCCGGGAAATCGATCCAATCGTAGTCGTCCATAAAGAGCACCATCAAGGTCGCACTAAGAACCGCAGCTCCTACGACCTGCATCCACATCGGAAAAGATGGCGCATTGGCGACCTGAATAATCTGCTGGCGCAATTCTTGCAGATTAATTTTCTTAGCTGCAAACTTACGCGACAAATTATTGACCCGGTCCACCAATTCCAAATTGATGTTCCGATCGCGAATCTGCTTCATCTGCGATAAATCGCCACCATCAAGACTCATGAACACACAGGTGGGCGTCGCAAAGACACGTGGATCTTCAATGCCCGCGTTTCTCGCAATTCGCAGCATCGTGTCTTCAACACGATACATTTCGCTTCCGCCTTCAATCATGAGTCGGCCAGCCGTTAGACAAATGTCTAACACTTCTTGGTAAAATTGAGTATCCTTTTTGTCGGACATAGTCTCAGCCTCAATTCATTGTTTCAATATCGATTGTTTTATCTACCCAACCACCGCGGAAAAAGTCGCGCTCGTGGCTAACGATAATTACACCACCTGGGAAGTTCATGATTGCCTTGCGCAAGGCGTCTTTGGTGTCATTATCCAAGTGGTTAGTTGGTTCATCAAGGAAGAGCAAGTTGGCTGGTTCAAATTGCATCTTAGCCAATTTTACTTTTTCTTGTTCCCCACCAGAAAGTTCCTTTAACGGACTCATCGCTTGTTGCGCGGTTAGGCCCATACGAGCTAACGCTTGACGCAATTCCTTTGGCTTCTTGCGTTCGAATTCTTCTTGCAAGAATTGTAGTGGTGTCATGTTGTTGTTTGGCCAGGTCAAATCCTGCTTGAAGTAGGCCAATTTAGCCGTAACGGATAATTCGTATGACCCATAGATTGGCTTTAATTGACCCAAAAGCGTCTTAAGCAAGGTAGTTTTACCGATTCCGTTAAAACCGGTGATGGCTACTTTTTCATCCCCACCAACTGAGAAGTTAAAGGCTGATTTAACCAAAGCATGGTCGTAACCAATAACCAAATCTTGCGTTTGCAAAAGCAAATTAGAAGCCGTAGCCACATATGGAAATTCGAATTTAGCACGACGGTTGTTCTTAGGTGGCGTCAAAACGTCCATTCTAGCCAGCTGCTTTTCACGTGACTTGGCACTCTTAGCACGCGTACCTGCCTTATTTTTACGGATATAGGCCTCAGTCTTGGCAATCTTACGTTGCTGGTTGGCATAAGCCTTAAGGTAGGTTTCACGGTTAGCTGCCTTTTGACGCAAAGCCTGCTTCAAAGTACCTGTATAACGCGTAATCGTACCAAAGTCGATGTCGATAATACAGTTGGTGATGCGGCCTAAAAAGTCGTAATCGTGGCTGACAACGATGAAGGCACCTGAGAAGTTGTTCAAGTAGTCAACCAGCCAGTCGATGTGGGACACGTCAAGGTAGTTGGTTGGTTCGTCTAGAACCAAAACGTCTGGGCTTTGCAAAAGAAGCTTAGCCAAAATAATCTTAGAACGTTGACCACCAGATAATTTAGAAACATCGTGGTCATAACCGAGGTCGGCTAAACCTAAACCAGCGGCAACTTGTTCAATTTCGGTGTCGATGTCGTAGAAATTGTTTTCTTCAAGGTAGGTTTGAATCTTCCCTGCCTTTTCAAGCAAAGCATCATCGCCATTTTCGGCGTATTTGGTGTAGAGCTCGTTTAATTCCTTTTCTTTTTTGTATAAATCATCAAATGCGGTCCGCAAAAAGTTGCGGATGGTGACACCCGGTGCCAGTTTAGCGTACTGATCCAAGTAACCGACATCAATCTTGTTTTGCCACTTAACTTGCCCCTCATCAGGGATGATCTCGCCAGTTAAAATCTTGATTAAAGTAGATTTACCTACCCCGTTTTGACCGGTAACCCCCATGTGGTCTTCTTTATTTAAAACAAAGTTGGCATCTTCGTATAAAGTTTTATCGATAAAACTTTGACTTAAGTCTTTAACAGTTAATAAACTCATTTTCCCTCTTATTCCTCAGCCGATTCGCGTTCTTTTTCATATTTTTGTAACGCATCAAGAACTCTTGGCCAGTATCTCTTAGGCAAGATCAATTGCAAGCGATCGTGATAGATTGGAAAGTCGCTTGCCTTCATACCCGTAATCTTAGCTACTTCTTGGTCGGTCAGCTTATATTTGTAAACTATTCGCTTAATTTCGACTGATGCATGTCCTCTAAAGTAAGACAGGCCGAAGAAAAAAATCGCAAAAATTCCAGCGACGATGATTGCCAGCTGTAAGTTTAATTTAAATGTATGCAAACAAATAAAAACGACGGCGATAAAAGAAATGAGTGCGGAAATTATCCCGTAGATAACTGGAAAGATACTTTCTTTTTTTTGCATAATTTTTCCCTTCTTTTATTAAGACACTATAACTTTATTGAACTTATCAAAAATTAGTAGGCTTTGCAACTAATGATAGATTAAGTATAATCTCTGTAACATTATTTTTGTAGAAAGATTGAACTATGACCCAAGAAAAAACACATTATTACTTTTCATTGATTCACTTTAATATTGACGACTTTAAAATTAGTCTTGCTATGCCGCAAGCTTGGCAGGCAGTCGATCTTTATCATGCTATCGCAGATGATCGGGCCAGCATCGGCAAGTGGCTGCCTTGGGCTTACCAGATGAAGTCTCCTTTAGATGAAGCTGCTTTTATTAAAAAGATCCAAGAAGACATGATCAATCAGCGCATGATCGTGCTTACAATTTTGGTTAACGGCCAACCTGCCGGCATGATCGATCTGCATAATTTAGTCAAAAATAAAAAAGGCGAGATTGGCTACTGGCTCTCCAGCAAGTTCCAAGGCAGCGGTATCGTTACACGCAGCGTTACAGAACTATGCCAATACGCTTTTCACGAGTTAAATTTGCAGTATGTGGATTTGATTGCTGCCGTACAAAATGGCTCAAGCAGCCGCGTTGCTGAACACGCTGATTTCAAGTTGATGGGCGTTCGACCTAAGCTGATTCATGGCAGTGACGATGGTCAGATTTTTAGAAAAATAAATCCGACTAGAACCAGCCAGTCAGATCTTTAATTATAAAAAAGATAATCGGAACAAGTAGCGATGGCAAAAAGTTCAACGTTTTGACGTCGCGGATTTTTAATAGGGCTAAGCCTGAGCAGGCGATTAAGAAACCACCGACGATCGAAATCTCGGCTACAAGCGGGCCGGTGAAAAAACTAGCCGATAGGAATTTGGCTACGAGATAAATGCTGCCCTGCCAGCAGAAAAGTACCGGTGCAACCAGCAGCATCCCCCAACCGAAGCTAGCACCGAAGACCATCGACGTTACGAAGTCCATCATAGCGTTGGTGTAAAGCATGGTGTTATCACCTTTGACTGCCGCCATAACGGGTCCAACGATCGATAAAGCGCCGATACAGCACAGTAAAATTTCGGTAGCTAGCCCTTTGCCTAGGTTAGACTTACCAACCCTGTCAACTAAACGATCAAAATGGCCAGCGATATCGAGTGCAGTACCAGCAATGCCACCTAGCGCTAGACTGACAATGAACAAAACGGGATAGTGGCTTTTTGGCATATTGTTGGTGACATTTTCCCAGCCGATACCGAGTGCAGCTAGACCCATTGCGATGAATAAAACGTCTTCGAAACCTTTGTTTAAGCCTTTCTTGAGCAGGCAGCCAATGGACGTGCCGACGAGTAATGCAATTGTGTTAATGATTGTTCCTATCATCTTTTTTCACTCCCTATTTTTATTTTAGCGCAAAAAACAGCATCCCTTGGGGATGCTGTTAATTTTTTACCAGTGAAATTTCCACGTACTGCTGCTTGAACTCGACGAACTTGATGACGATGAACTATTACTATTTTCACCATAGCCAGAGTTTGAATCAGTTACCGCTTTATTTTCATTTTGATCATAAATCCGGTAATTAGTAAACGCCGCCGGATCGTCCCATTTGATGTCGTTATTTTGTTCATTTAGTTCATTTTGACGTGTTTCTTCATTGTTTAACGTTTGAGTTTCCAAGCCTAGATTTCTTCTAAGCTTGTTAGAAGTCTTTTGCAATTCTTCAGTTGAAGCTACTTGAATTGCGGCACCATCGATCCAGGCATCGTGGCCTTGAATATAGCCACTCTTCAGGTTATCCATGCAGCCGCGGTAGTTCAGCGCTAAGCTAAGCATATCGTTGAACGACAAGTTGGTTTTGACATATTTATTAAAGATATCCACCAACTTACGGTAGTTACTAATGGTGTTCACTGACATCGCCTTGTGGGCAATCGCTGTGATTACCTGCCGTTGACGAAGTTGTCTACCGTAGTCACCACGTGGGTCCTCTTTTCTCATTCGAACATAAGCTACGGCGTGTCGGCCGTTCAAGTGTTGCTTACCCTTATGGAAGTCGCACCAGTCGTATGAGAAGTCAAATGGCACGTTAACATCAACACCACCGACCGCATTAACTAAGCTGCGCAGCGCCTTCATGTTAACTTCAACATAATAATCAATTGGCACATTCAACATACTCTTAACGGTCTTGACGCTGGCCGCACTACCACCGATTTCATAGGCTGAATTCACCCTAAACATAAAGTACTTATTGCCTGGGTCTCCTTTAATATCGGTCAAGGTATCACGTGGGATTGAGGTCATTGTAGCTGTGTTCTTTTGCGGATTAGCCGTTGCCAAAATCAAAGTATCGGAATTTCCTCGGTCATGACGACCTTCGATCCCTTGGTCAACCCCTAAAACTAAAACTGAAATTGGTTGTTTATTTACAATCTTGGCTGAGTTAGCGATTGGGCCGCCACTCTTGCCATCAATTGCACTATGAATCGTAAAATACATATGCGCTGCCCAGGCTACACCCAAGCAGACTGCTACTAAAGCAACTAATCCTATGAATCGAGCAAACATATTACCCGGTTTATATGAAGAACTATCTGCTGCAATAGCATGGTTGCGGTGAAGGTTAAGCGCAGTAGATTTATTGCGATAACCTTCCCGGCGTTTGGAATTTGGATCCATTCTTGATATCGTTTCCCTTCAAAATTAATACAAGTTAATTTGTATCACTTTTAATCTCTAGATAAAATAAAAATATCGATAATTAATAATAACTTATTTTTTGTGTTCAGTTGTACAACAAGTTAATATGTAAACAAATTGAAACAACGGAGGAAGAATTTATGGCAATTCCAACAAGAAATGAAGTCCCTGAAAATTTGAAATGGGACTTAACCAGAATTTTTAAGACAGATGAAGACTGGGAAGCAGCTTTTGACAAAGCAAAAGACGATGTTGAAAAGCTGGGAGCATTGAAAGGTACTTTGACTAAGTCTGGTAAAGATTTGTACGAAGGCTTAACCAAGATCTTGGCAGTTAAGCGCGATGTCGAAAACATCTACGTTTATGCCACTATGTCTAGTGACGTTGATACTTCTAACTCACACTATTTAGGCTACGTTAGCCGCGTGCAAACTTTGGCTAACCAATTCGAAGCTGTCACTAGTTTTATTAGCCCTGAGATCTTGAGCATCCCTAGCGACAAGTTAGCCCAATTTAAAAAGGACGAACCTCGCTTAAAGAACTACGAGCACTACCTTGAAACGATCACCAACAAGCGTCCTCACACTTTGCCAGCTGAAGAAGAAAAGATCATCGCTGACGCTAGTGACGCAATGGGTGTTTCAGAAAATACCTTTAACGTTTTAACCAACTCCGACATGGAATACGGCTACGTTCAAGATGACGAAGGCAATATGGAACAATTGTCAGACGGTTTGTACTCACTTTTGATCCAATCACAAAACCGTGATGTTAGAAAAGGCGCTTTTGACACGCTTTACGCTACTTATGGTCAATTCCAAAACTCACTTGCTTCTACCCTTTCCGGCGTTGTAAAGAAGCACAACTATAACGCTAAGGTGCACAAGTATGACTCAGCACGTGAAGCCGCATTGTCTGAAAACAACGTACCTACTAAGGTTTACGACACTTTGATCCAAGAAGTTGATTCACACCTTGATTTACTGCACCGTTACGTTGCGCTACGTAAGAAGATTTTAAGACTCAAAGATTTACAAATGTGGGACATGTATGTGCCACTAACTGGTAAACCTGCTCTTTCCTATAACTTCGAAGAAGCAAAAGAAGTTGCTAAGAAGGCACTCGCTCCACTTGGTGAAGACTACTTGAAGCACGTCGATTACATTTTTAACAACCGCGTCATCGACGTTGTGGAATCAAAGAACAAGGTCACTGGTGCCTACTCTGGTGGTGCCTACGATACTGATCCATATGAACTTTTGAACTGGGAAGACAACGTTGATTCACTTTACACATTAGTGCACGAAACTGGTCACTCAGTTCACTCTTGGTACACTCGTAACACCCAACCTTACGTTTATGGTGACTACCCAATTTTCGTAGCTGAAATTGCTTCAACCACTAACGAAAACATTTTGACTGAATACTTCTTGGACCACATCACTGATCCTAAGACGCGTGCCTTTATCTTGAACTACTACCTTGATTCATTTAAGGGTACTTTGTTCCGTCAAACTCAATTTGCCGTATTTGAACAATTTATCCATGAAGCTGACGCTAAGGGTGAACCACTTACTTCCGACACTTTGGATGACGTTTATGGTCAACTTAACCAACACTACTACGGTGACAGCGTTGAACCCGGCGGCGACATTGCACTTGAATGGTCACGTATTCCACACTTCTACTACAACTTCTACGTTTACCAATATGCGACTGGTTTTGCGGCTGCGACTGCACTTGCTAACAAGGTTGTTCATGGTACTGACGCTGATAGGGATGCATATCTTGGCTTCCTTAAGGCTGGTTCAAGTGATTATCCAACTGAAATCATGAAGCATGCTGGCGTTGACATGACTAAGCCAGACTACTTGGAAGATGCCTTCAAGACTTTTGAAAAGCGTTTGAACGAATTTGAAAGCTTGATTGAAAAATAAATATTAATAGCAAAAAAGATGGTATGTTTCACGTGAAACTATCATCTTTTTATTTATTCTTCTAATAACCAATCGATCAAATATTTTACAGCTATACCATCAACCGTTCCTTCATCAAACTGTGACAATGATAATACTGTCTTTTGATATCCATCAGGAATATAGCGTAAATTATCAGTTTCACGCGTACTCCCTTCTGGTAAATGTTCTGTTACCTGATAATACTTAATTTCATTACCTTTGCTGGCAACAAAATCGATCTTCTTACCAGAATAATCGCCTACGTCAACATTGTAGCCTCTGCGAAGAAGTTCAATAAAGACAATGTTCTCAATCTGATGACCTAAATTATCACGATAATTTGATCCTAATGTCTGATTTTTCAAAAGAATCTATTCAACGTGCAAAAGATGAAGTAAAGTTACAAAAATTAATATCAAATATACCCGTATAAAAATTAGATACACCTCAAAAAATAGAGAAATGGTTAAAAGAAGATTACTAAAAAGACTCTTTGAAAATGCCTACAGCATTAACAAAGAGCCTTTTATTTATTTTTTATTCAATTGACGATTAAACAGATAAGTACAAATCATCATAAAAATACTTACTGGAATATACACTGCTGAAACAAAAGCAATGTTTGAATTTCCCGTATTTGAGCTTGCCACCTGAGGAGAACAATCCTGCAAGAAGTGCACAATTATACCGAATATTATTCCATTTGAAAGAATACGCAAATAGCTGAGTATAAAGCCAAGTGCCATTGCAAAAATTATTTGTCCAATTGTGGAAACGAGTGGCTGATGGAATAAATTAATCAAATGAAACAATCCAAATAGCACTGAACAAATTACTGATGTCCAAAAAATGTTGTATTTATTCTTACGCAAAGCCACTGTAAAAATGTTGAACAAAATGCCTCTAAACAAGAATTCTTCACAAATTGCAGCAGATAAGGCAATCAATGCAATAGATACAATTTTATGTCCTGGTAATTTGAAAACCATGCTATGGGTGAAGATATTCATTACTACCATTAATCCCAGAAGCGCAAAGTAAACAGCCGTCAGAACTTTAACAGCCCTATGTGTTTTTACTCGTTTATCAAATACCTTAGTTGTGAGTCCAAAATGCAATGCAGCCATTGTAAAAACAATTAAGTAAATAGCTACAAATACATCCTTCAGTACCCTATTTCCAATAAGATATTTGGTCACAAATGGATAAGCTTGATAGCAGATTTGCAAAATAATTTCGAGCCAGATCATTTTAACTAAAACAGTTTTAGTCTGCTTTTGATCATTAAAATCAATTTGATCGGCCAAGGCTAAATAGTGGCGTTTTTTCATATCTTCCCTCTTTTTGTTTTTCTTTCTCCAATTAAATCCAAATCATTGTATCAAAAAAGAATCTGCCATCATAGCAGATCCTTCATTTTTTATTTTTCTAACTTTAAATCATACCTGTCAGTAATCCCGTAATGTACAAGAACACACAGCAGACTACCAAGTACAAACTGCCCCATTTGACAGTTTCCTTCAAGATTTCACCTTCATCACCTTCGCGGTGAATTGCACCGGTCGCTACCGCAATGTTCTGTGGTGAAAGCATCCCTGCTGTCGCACCAGTCATGTTTGAAGCAACAACCCAGTACTTATTTACGCCCAAGTCAGTCGCTGCCGATAGTTGCAAGTTACCAAACAATACGTTGGCAGAAGTTGCAGAACCAGTAAGGAATGTTCCAAGAGCACCAATAAGTGGCGCAAACAATGGGTAAACTGGGCCAAGCAAGCTAACCAAAGCTACAGCTAAAGCATCAGTCATACCAGCGTAAACCATCACCTTGGCAAGACCAACAATCGCACAAACCGTAACTGTGGTCATGCCTACGGCCTTGATTGATTTACCTAAGATTTGCATCATGCGTTTGAAGCTAACGCCTTGAATCGTGCCACCAATAAGAGTAGCAATCAAAATCAATGTACCTGGTGATGAAAGCCAGCTAATTGAAAGTGTGTTAGGGTTCTTACCAGTGTAAACAACCAAGTTTGTGGTTGCCTTGTTCAATAAGTTGTTAACTGGTGGAACAAGCGAAGATGCCAAAATTACGAAGATAAAGATCAAAATAAAAGTAGAGCATGCTTTAAGCAATGTCTTATTATCAGGTCTTTCAACCTCTGACTCTTTTTCATCCTTATGCCACTTAGTTAACCAAATAGTTACGGCAGTAGAGCAGATTGAACCGGCGATTGCAGGAAGTTCCGCACCAACGAATCTAGCCGCAATTACCTGGGGAATAGCCATGCCCAATCCTGACATCAAGGTAATAAAGCCAACGCCTTTAATTGCTTTTAAACCACCACCGGTTAAAATTACCAAGATAAATGGCACAAGTACTACTAAGATGCATAACTGCAGTGAAACAAGGAAAGATAATGACACTTGATTCAAATTGGTTACTTCACCTAATGTCAAAATAGGCAAACCAATTGCACCGTAGGCAGTAGCTGTCGTGTTGGCAATTAAACTGATGACAGAAGCCTGAATTGGTTCTAAGCCGAACGAAATTAAAATCCCCGCAGAAATTGCAACAGCGGTACCAAAGCCAGCGATTGACTCCAAGAAACCACCAAAGCCCCAAGCAATGATCAAGACAATGATTCGCTTGTCAGTAGAAATAGCGGCTAACATGTCCTGGATGGTCTTCATCCCGCCTGATTCAGTCGTCACATTGTACGCAAATAACGCTGCCACGATTACGAACATGATCGGCCAGATACCCATGATGATTCCTTCTAGGGCTGCCGTCAGCGTATTCGGTACAGACAACTTAAAGCTAAAGATTGCCAATAAAACCGTTAAAACAAGTCCAATTATACAAGCACGAGCCGCAGACATACGCATTACGCCCAGCGAAATGATCAGCCAGATAATTGGTATCAATGCTATTGCAAATTTAATCCACATCTTATATCTCCATCAAAAAATTCTCTAATAATATATTTAATCATTTTTGGACAAAAAATAAAAATTTGAAACTCATTTTGACGAATTATTGCAATTTATAAAAGTTTTGCTTGCAAGTTTAGCTCACAAAATATATAACATTTAATGGAAAGTAAAATTTCTCACATCATTTTTGAAACTGCTCCTCGGAATAGAGCAGTTTTTTTAATGCGTTTTCATAGACTTTCTGTATGCATCTTTCTATAATACAGATTATTGATAGAAAAAATTGCTTTTTCTTGACCTATGTCAATTCTTTTAGTTTAAATTGCTCTTATACTATAGGCAATAAGTCAAATACAGGAGGCACAACATGAAAAAATTAGACGCAACTAAACTTACTGACGAACAAATCGAATTCTTCAAGACCCACTTAGCTTACCTTTCAACCGTTGACAAGAACGGTGAACCACAAGTTGGTCCTAAGCAATCAATGAAGGTGCTTGATAACGGTCACTTACAATACCTTGAAAAGACCAAGGCACATGCATACGAAGACTTGAAGAACGGTTCTAAGGCTGCTGTTGTGGTTGCTGACGTTCCATCACACACCAACGTTCGTATCAAGGGTACTGCTCACATTCACGAAGATGACGATTACCAAAAGAGGATCGCAACTGAAGGCGGCGCACCTGCTGCTTACGTTGTAGATATTGATATCGAAGAAATCTACGAATAATTTTCCCATCTAAATTAAAATAACCAGGCTGGAGATTCAGTCTGGTTATTTTTTGTATTTTCTATTTTTTAATTATTGCCTTCAAAAATATTAGCAAATGCGGTTCTAACTTCTTGGTTGGCTGTTTCCTTGACCATGCAGTCAGAACCATTAGTGGTTTGATCGACTAAAGCAACTGGTTGGCAATCCTGAACAAATAAGTAATATGTTGTTCAGGATTGCCAACATTGCAGTTGAAGATCGAAACGACGTGGTAATCATAGTCCTTCTTCAAAGATGGATCCCAGCCGATGTTGATTGTCTCTGTCTTCTTGCTATTATCGGAATACATCTTGAAAGTCCGGTTAGTCAACTACCCTAGACTTCAGTCTAGGGTAGTTGACTCAATTCGGCCTTAGACTTATATTTCTTAGGACCATCTAACCCTAAGCTGGCACCACCTGGTTGAACCCCAATTTTATCCGTATTGTTGATGTAGTAGCTCGTGTAAGCAGAAGTACTGAAGCTTCCCGCGATACTTGCTACAATTATCGCAATCCACTTTTTCATTCAAGATCTCCCCCCTTGTCAAACAGTTTCGATTTTAGCACCAAAAAACGCATCAAGGAAAATCGTTCCTTAATGCGTTTTGATAATTTTGATTCTATTTTTTAACGGTGCTTAATGACGTGAACCATGTAAGCAACCAAGTAAATCACAACTTCAATCGTAGCAATGAAGAAGGTAACTGGCCAATTAGTAATAAAGCCCAAGTAAAGTCCGGCCCATACACCGATTAATGCAAAGCCGATTGACCAGCCGATCATTGCGGGGATCGTTTTACCGATATAACGCGCCGTCGATGATGGCAGTGTTAACAAAATGAATACTAGCAATGAACCAACGATCTGCGCACCAATTGCAACAGACATAGCCATTGCAACCAAGAAGACGATGCCAACAAAACCGGTATGAATACCGTGCGCAGCAGCGCCGATATGGTCAAAGGAATCGAAGTTCAAACTCCGTTGCAACAAAAGGATCATCAACAAAACGATGACGGACAAGATAACCAATTGGGTTACACCTTGTCGATCTACACCGATGATACTACCGAACAAGATGTTCGTAGCGTAACGGCTATTGGAACCAGAAATCGCCAGGAATAAAACGCCTAGTCCAATAAATAGTGCTGAAATCGCACTAATTGACGATTCCTTTTGATCGCTGTGCATGGACAATTCGCCAACACTGATCGCACCAAGCAAGGTGAACAAAAGCATCCCCCATAACGGCGCAATACCGATAAACACCGCAAAGGCAGCACCGGCAAAACCGATTTCTGACAAGGTGTGAGCTAAGAACGCATAACTACGCGCTACAACGTACACGCCAACCACACCACAGGTGATCGCAATAAAAGTACTTGCTAAGAAGGCATAACGCATGAATTCATATTGAAGCATCATTCAAAATCCTCCTTAAAGTCTTTCATCTTTCCTTGTCTGATCGTCCCCTTGTTTAAGTACAGATAATCGCTCATGTACTTTTTAGCCAGCGGTATATCGTGCGTTACAAATAGCACAGTAATCCTGTGTTCCTGATTCAAGTGTTTGATCAGGCCCATTAATTCTTCCTTAGCAGCCGGATCCAGGCTCGCTGTCGCTTCATCCAGGATAATCATGTTAGGACGGTCGAGTAGCGCTTGCGCCAAGTAGGCACGTTGTTTTTGCCCACCTGAAGCTTCACCCATGCGCGTATTTTGAATTTTGTCCAAATGCGTCTCAGTAATTTGACGATCGATTTGCTCTTTTACTTTTTTAGTCTTAAAAAGTGGAGCGTTCAATTCGATAAAGGCACGAATTGAAAGAGGATATTCTGAGTCAATATTTCTAAATTGTGGAACATAGCCAAGCTTGACGTCTGATGAGAATTTATAGCTACCGCCTGTTGGTGTAAGCATCCCCATCAAAATCTTAATCAAAGTAGTTTTTCCTGTTCCGTTTGGACCAAGCAGAGCAGTCATTGAACCATCTTCAAGCTTGAAATTCAAATCTTGAAAGACGGTCTTTGTATCAAATCTCATTGAAAGGTCATTCACATCTAAGATCAATTTAGCATCCCCTTTACTCGCTAAATTAGCTCATTTATTGCTTACTAATATTAGCTAAATTCTGATAATTTTCTTTCATCCAATCCAAGTAAGTTGTGTTGTTCGGAATTGTTTCGCGCACGCTGAGCACTGGCACATTGTTCTTTTTGGCCAATTTAACAAAAGTCTTCACAGTTGAACTGCTTGCTTGCGTGTTATTAACGAAGAAAGCGATCTTCTTATCTTCAATTTCTTTAGTCATTTTGTTGATAGTCTTAGGACTGGGATCAGTACCATTTTGCACGGCTTTTTCAAAGTCCTTGTCACCGATCTTGTAGCCGGCTTCTTGCAAAGCATAGTCAAAGACAGGCTCACTAACGTAAACTGGCTTGCCGTCCTTTTTGCCTGATTTAGCAAGCTGCTTAATTTGCGCAATCTTTGCTAGGTATTTTTTACCATTAGCCTTAAAGTAAGCCGCATGACTTGGTTGCAACTTGGACAAGCGCTTAACTAAATAGTTCACGTACTTAGTTGGCATATCTAAATTGTACCAAATATGGGGGTTGTCACCCTTCTTAAGGTGCATCAAATCTTCACCCACTAAAACTGGCTTTTTGTTAACTGAACTAGCTAATTTATTCATCCAGTCATCGTAGCCTAGGCCGTTTGCCACAATAATGTTGGCCTTGGATAATTCCTTGGCATCAGCCGTAGTTGGTTCGAAATCGTGCGGATCAGTTGCGCTGTTCTTGATCACAGCTTGCACGTTTCCGTACTTGCCTGCCACATTTTTGGCAATATCGGCATAAACGTTAGTAGACGCAACGATCGATACCTTATCACTACTTGTAGACTTTTGGCTACTTGAGCATGCAGAAAGCAGTAGCATCACTACACTCAGTAAGCCCAAAATAAAAATATGTTTTGTAATTCTAGATTTTTGCATAAAACCTCCATAACAAAAAAGCATTTAAATCAGAATTTCAGCAAGTTTTCTGATTTAAAGTAAGCATAAGCTAGATTTTATGGTGTGTCAATATATTTACAGATAGACAAATAGCACCAAGGTTCATTAACCCTGATGCTATCGCTTTTACTTAAGTCTTTAAAAAATTTGCTGAAATAATTTAAATGCTTTTTCTAGAATTACATCATTATATAAACATATTTTTATATGCTTGTCAAACTAAAACTCGCCATTTGCGTGTTGTCTCAAAACATCCAGAATCTTAATGATGTGGTTGTCAAATAATTGGTAGTACTTCTCTTGCTTGACGCGCTTGCTTTTTACCAATCTTGCTTCTTCTAAAATTCTTAGATGCCGTGAAATTGCCGGCTGGCTGACGTCGAATTGTTTGACTAAGTTATTCACGCTGCTTTCCTTGTGGTCATTCAAATAATAAAGAATTTGAATACGAATTGGATGATTCAGCGCTCTAGTAATTCGAATAATCTGATCGTTCAATTTCTTTTCCACCTATCGTTAGTCTTAATCTATTATAATCTTTATTTTACCGATTATCTGCCCTTTTCAACCGATAACCTTGGAAAACAAGTAATCTATCGTCAATTACCGTATACTTCTTAGTGAAAGGAAGCGATAAAGATGAAATTCAAACTACTAATCAATCCCAAAAAAATGAATTTGTCCAAGCACAAGTTCATCAAGAAAATGACTTTACCAAAGAACTTAAAGACTTCGTCTTAACCAACGGCAATTCCAATCAATTACTCGTTTACGACGATAAGGACGCAATTACTTTATCGCTTGACGCCATAGCCCTGATCACGATTATCGACGATAAAGAAAGGACGCTCTCGCACGAGGGTGTCCTTTTAGATTTGACAACAAAAAACGCTACCCACTCGGGTAGCGCAAAACATAACAGAGTATCCTGATTTAAGTAGAGATCATCAAGATGCTTTTATTATAATACGTTTTTTACACTTTTTGTTAAAAATATATATAATAACTTAGATTATTTAACTATTTATTTTATATATTTTTTCTAATAATATTATTCGTTAGGATCTTCTTTAATGTTCTTCTTCCAGAAACTCATGATTAAACCTGCTACGATTGAACCAATGATAGTTGCTAAGAAGTATAACAAGATATGGCTTGGACCACCGATGTTACCAGCAAGTGGTGATACCCACAGACCACCGTGAGGAGCTGGGACACCAACGTGCCACAAACCAACTAAGGCACCACCAACGGCTGAACCGATGATACATGATGGAATTACACGACCTGGGTCAGCTGCGGCAAATGGAATAGCACCTTCAGTAATGAATGAGAATCCTAATACCCAGTTAGATACACCTGCACGACGTTCTTCTTGAGTGTACTTGTTCTTGAAGAATGTAGTACCAATAGCAGTAGCAAATGGAGGAACCATACCACCAACCATTACGGCAGCCATTAAGATAGCAGCAGTAGTTGAGTGTGGGTCGTTAGCAAATGCACCTGATGCAAAGACATATGCAGCCTTATTGAAAGGACCACCCATATCGATTGACATCATACCTGCCAAGATAGTAGTAAGAAGTACTAAGTTACCAGTACCCATGCTGTTCAAGAAGTGGGTAATTGCAAAGTTGATCCCACTGAAGATTGGGTTAATGATGTAGAACATAATTGCTGCAATGAAGAGCAATCCCAAAATTGGGTAGAACAACATTGGCTTCATACCTTCAACTGAGTGAGGTAAGTTAGCAAATAACTTCTTCAAGCCAATCATTAAGTAACCAGCGATGAAACCAGCAGCAATACCACCTAAGAAGCCGGCTGGTGAAGTTGCGTGTGCTTGAACGTTAACTTGGAATTGACCGTTAACGATAGAAGCCATGTAACCACCAACGAAACCTGGCATCAAGGCTGGCAAATCACCGATTGATTCGGCAATGTAAGCAGCAAGTACAGGAACCATGAAGGCAAAGGCCAAGTTACCAGCGTTGTTCAAGAAGATGAAGGCTGGTGATTTAGCACCACCACCGTAGTTTTCTACGATGAAGGAGATAGCCATTAAGATACCACCACCGATAACGAATGGAAGCATGTGGCTAATACCGTTCATTAAGTTCTTGTAAATACCTGCCCATACGCCTGGCTTTTCAGTGCTTGATGATGATTCTTCTGACTTGTCAGATGCACTTGCGTGGTAAACATCTGCCTTGCCATCCATAATGTCATCGATCAATTCGCCTGGCTTGTTGATACCATCAACAACTGGACGGTTGACTAAAGGCTTGCCGTCAAAACGTGGCATGTCAACTTTCTTATCAGAAGCAATGATGACACCTTTAGCACGCTTGATTTCATCAGGAGTTAACTTGTCCTTAACACCTTCTGAACCGTTGGTTTCGATTCTAACTTCGATGCCGCGCTTCTTACCTTCCTTAATCAAGGCTTCTTGAGCCATGTAAGTGTGGGCAATACCGTTAATACATGCAGTAACACCAACGATTAATGGCTTGTTGTCGTCATCGTCGTTCTTACCTTCTGCCTTAGCAGCTTCCTTAGCCTTCTTAGCTTCAGCTGCCTTCTTGTCTTCTTCGTCCTTCTTAGCTTCAGCCTTTTCGAAAAGATCGATAACTTCTTCAGGAGTCTTAGTAGCCTTAAGTTTTTCAACTAAGTCTGGATCAATTAACAAACCTGAAAGTTTTGCTAAAGCTTGAAGGTGAGTATTATCCGCACCAGCTGGTGCAGTAATCATGAAGAATAAGTGAACTGGTTGACCATCAAGTGAGTTATAGTCAATACCATCTTTACTCTTAGCAAATAATACACGAGCCTTGTTGATTGACTTGTTACGTGCGTGAGGCATCGCAATTCCGCCACCGATACCAGTAGTTGATTCATTTTCACGGTCCCAGATGGACTTGATAAATGCATCTTCGTCATTAACGATATCGGTTGCAACTTCAAGGTCAGCCATTTCTTTAATGGCATCTTCTTTATTCTTCGCCTTGAGGTCCATAATCATGGATTCAGGGCTTAAAATGTCCTTAATTCTCATATTTCATTCCTCTCATTTAAAAATTAAGAAATTTGTTCAACCTTAATTTGTGGCAATACTGCATCGATTTGGCTCTTAACTGCGATGTCCTTAGTAAAGGCAGTAGCAGCACCACAAGCCATACCAATTCTAAAGCCTTCCTTAGGATCGCCAGTCTTGTAGTAAGTACCAACGAAACCAGCAATCATTGAGTCGCCGGCACCAACTGAGTTAACAGCAGTACCAACAGCACCCTTGGCGTGGTATACGTGGTCTTGAGTCAAGAGAAAGCCACCTTCGCCGGCCATTGAAACCATTACGTTTTTAGCACCCTTGTCAAGCAACTTTTGTGCGTATTCAAGCATTACATCGCTTGAATCAAAAGTTACGCCGAACAAGTCAGCTAATTCGTGGTGGTTTGGTTTAATTACTAATGGCTTGTATTCCAAGGTATCAAGAAGAGCTTGACCAGTAGTATCAACTACGAAGTCAGCACCAGCTTCCTTAATAGTTGGAAGAAGTGATTGGTAGAAATCAGTTGGAAGACTTGGAGTAAGTGAACCACTCATTACTACGATGTCACCCTTCTTCAAGTCATTCAAACGATCCTTGAAAGCAGTGATTTCTTGGTCAGTAATGTTTGGACCAGCTGCGTTAATTTCAGTTTCCTTTTCTGCGTGGATCTTAACATTCACACGAGTGTTGTCTGAAATAGTAACGAAGTCACTTTCGATTCTCTTTTGGTTCAATTGACGAACCAATTCCTTACCGGTGAAGCCACCAACAAAGCCCCATGCAGTGTTGTCAACGTTCAATTGGTTAAGGATTTGAGAAACGTTAATTCCTTTACCCCCTGCTAAAAATGAATCATTGTTAGTTCTGTTAACTTCCCCGCGGTTGACTTTTTCTAATTGAAGAACATAGTCAAGAGCTGGGTTAACAGTTACTGTGTAAATCATCTTATTTTGCCTCCTCTAGGTTTATATCGGCAGGTAATGCCTTTTTTTGACTTGGTTTAAGCTTATTTGTTACCACAACAACGTCTTTAGTATTAGCGAATACGGCAAAGTTCCGTTCGCCAATCTTAGTGTTATCGGCTAAAACATAAGCATGTCTAGCTTGCTTAATCTCGGCTGTCTTGACTGCGGCTTCTTCGGGATCTGGCGTGGTTAAATTGCCGTTGGCTTCGATTCCGTTAGCTCCGACAAAACTAGCTGAGAAATTCATCGCCTTAATTTGACTCAAAGCAGTTTGACCAATCACGGCATGCGTGTCGTCTTTGACCTCGCCGCCGATTAGGAAAGTCTTGATTCCATGATTTAAACTGCATAACGCCGTTTCAACTCCGTTGGTGATGATCTTTACGTTAGGAATATCAGCTAGAAATGGAACCATCTCATAGGTTGTTGTTCCTGCATCGATAAAGACGTTATCACCTTGGTGAACGAAGTGTTCTGCTGCGTATTTAGCAATAGAAATCTTCACTTCATGATTCAAACTAAAGCGGACGTTCTGGGAAACATCACGCGAGAAATTCTTTACTGATTGGGCACCGCCATGAACTCGCTTGAGGATGCCATTCTTCTCCATTTGAATCAGATCACGACGGATAGTTGATTCAGATGTATCAGTTAAATCGCATAACTCGCTAACGCGGCACAATTCGTGCTGATTAACGTAATCTTCAATTAAGCTTTGGCGTTCTTGTGTCAGCATTATTTCTCACCTCGATAAATATTGTATTCGCTTTCTCCTCCAAAATCAATCATTTTTCTTCAAAAAGCGTCATTTTTATTTATTATCGTTCAATAAAATTCATTTATATGCAAAAAAGATGCCGTTTTTTGATTGAAACGACATCTTTTCTTCGTCATTTGGAATTATTCTTAGTCATTTTGGGTGTTTTGACTAAGAACGTATTTAGTATTTTTCCCTTTTCCAACTGATTGGATCTTTTTTTTCATCTCTTAATTGCTTTAAATTACGTTGAATCGTTGTCTGACTATACTGTGGAATCAATTCCACAAGTTCAGCACGAGAAAGCGGACGAAGTTGTTATTGTAAAGTCTTTAGAATCAATTTATCTGCTTTCAGCTCTTTGTGATTATGAACCAAGCCAATTCTTTCAATTAAATCACGATATGCTTTTACTACTACACCCAAATAATAATTAACAAACGGTGCATAGTCATTTTGATTTTCATTCCAACCAACAGAGCTTGCAGCTAAGACATCATAATAGCTCTCTTTACTATCTTCGATGATTTTTTCTAAACTGATATACTTACCCACTTCCCAACCTGAGCGATACATTGTTAATAGCATAAGTAAACGTGACATTCACCCATTTCCGTCACGGAATGGGTGAATTGAAACGAAATCAAAAACGAATGCCGCCGATAAAACTAATGGTGAAATTTCTCCACGCTCAAAGGCTTCATTAATATTGTTTGCAAAGTCCGTCAATTAATTCTGGCACTAAAAAAGCATCTGGTGGATTAAATCTAACCTCTTCATGTCCGTCTGCATATTTAGCAATAATTTTATTATTGATATCTTTAAAATGCCCGCCCCAGGAATCGCCGCATACTTGAACAACATATTGTGCATGCTTAAGATAGTATTCTTAGTAATTGACATGTAACGATAATTTTCGTGAATTAAACTTAGCACATCGCGGTAACCTGCAATTTTACGTTCATCACGATCACGTGGCTCTACCTTGTCAGATATAATCTTATTCAACCATGAATCTGAGGTATAAATACCTTCAATTCGGTTAGAAGAATCTGTACTTTGAATTTTAGCTACATTGGCTAGTTTTTCTAATTCTTTACGATAATATTTTTCAAAGTTACTAGTTTCACCATATAGCTGATAAATAGTAGTTAATTTATTAATCAAGGTATGACTCGGTTGGAAATTATTCAAAAATTCACCTTCATTCTTTATCATTTTAAGTATTTTGACTAAGAAAACGACTACGATTCTTAATGAAAAACATCGAATCAACTTTGAAATTGATTCGATGCTTTTTTAACCTTTAAATAAAAATACTGCATAGATCCAAAATATTCAGCAACAATTGACGCCAATATGCTTACGAAAAATGAAAATATACCTTAGTAGATTTCCTGGTAAATCTTAGTTGATAACCATCTGATGTTTTGTGTCGCATTACCTGGGGAATAGTAGCTAACCAAGTTAGCGCAATTACTATGGCGATTATCATAATTATATTGTTCATTTTACTTTTCTCATCTTAAAATATCTGATACCCGTGTAACTTACCCAGATCAACAAGATAGTAATAGCAGCACTCAATTTCCAAGTTGTACCGTTACCAGTAATACTAAAAATTGCAACAATTAGTGCAATAACAGAAAAAATCACAGCACCAGTACATTGTCTTTTAGCTTTTTCCAACATGATCTATCCCTCGACTTTCCTATCTAATGGTGATTAATCCGCAAAATATTCCTTCAATAAACCAATTTAGAGTTTCATTTGAAAAAATTGCTTTTACCACATCAACTGAACCCCAATTAGATAATAAGGAAATCGCAGCCTCAGTCACGGCAAATAATAAACCTGTGCCAACAACTAACTTCAATACTTTCTTTTGCCATGGAATCTTTGCATCTCCTGTCTTATTAACGGCTAAACTAGCAGAAACTGCAGCACCTAATATCAGACCCATCGGAATTCCAACTGCAATGGAAATAATAATCTGATAAATCTCAAGTGAACCTAAATGGTTAAGATACATTAAAGCCAGTAAAATAAGCGGTCCAACTAGCACGCCTAGTCCCATGCCCTTAATAATTCTTTTGTTTTCACGGGCAAATTTTTCGTTATTCATTTTGGTTACCTCAAGGAATTTGTTTTTCATTTCTAATTAAACAAATCCGAAAACTTAGTCGGAATATTATTGTTCTTGGCGAAGTATTTCTTGAATGCATCCCCAAGCTTAATTGATCTCTATCCCTATTCTCTAGCCAATCATGCACAGCAAAGAATGCTGTAACGGCATAATTAACGGCTAAAACGGTCAATAAGCCAAGTACAATATAAATTAAGTACAGCATTGACCTTTCCTCCAATTTAGTGATTATTTCCCTGGAAATAATCTTTCATCTTTCTAAATCAATCATATCCCTATCATTTATTTAAAGGGCAAAACTGTCCAATTCTGTCATTTATCGGACCGATTTGGCATTTTATTCTTCATCTTTTTTATAAACTAATAAATCCCCTGGCTGGCAATCCAAGACTTCACAGATCTTGCTCAATGTGTCAAAACGAACGCCGTGCGCCTTCCTTGTCTTTAGAATTGACAGGTTAGCCGGCGTTATGCCAACTTTCTCTGCCAGCTCTTTTGAAGACATCTTTCGCTTCAAGAGCATAAAATTTAGAGTTACCTCAATCATCCTTACCAACCTTTCTAAATAATCGAATCTGCATCCTCTTGAACTTTTATTCCGTATTTGAATACCAAGTAGACTACGTATAGTACTGCTAGGAAAAGTAATCCAGTTGTCACACTACTTGGGTAAAGTACATTATTCGAGTATTTAATGAACCAAGCGCGATGTGTCATAAGCATAATAAAATCTACTATTAAAAAAATGGTATATCCAGCAACTGAAATTAGTAATTTCTTGAGTAAATTCGAATTACTAATAGCAAAGTAAACTTCTTGTTTGATATTCTTAATAATTAATCTAGCATATCGACAGATCAAAAAAGCCGTAATGCTCATCATAATCATTAAGAGTAACATAACTATTAATACTCCAACATAGCTATCAACTGATATATCGTAATACAGTAAAAAAGGCCGTGCATCCCTGCACGGTCTTCTCATCTTATCTCAACTATTTTATAACGTATTTGCCGTTCTTGTACTTAAATACAACCTTCTTGTTAGGCAATTGAACCGTAATTCTGCGATATACAGGACCAAAGCCGTGCTTTTCAAGCTTAACTTTCACACTACCGTCCTTATTTACCTTAACTTCGTACAAGTTGTATTCGCCCTTTTGGTACTTGAAGTCAGTTCCGTTATCTTGATAGTGAACGTACTTACCCCTTTTACCAAATAATCTAAAGGTCATGCTTTCGTCTGGTTCATCAGAGATGTGACTAACTTCCTTACCCCATGGCAAGATAGTGTTCTTCTTGATAAACAGTGGCAACTTATCAATTGGTGCATCAACCAAAATCGTGGTCTTTCCAGCATGTTCAATGCCGTTCCAGAAGTCAATCCATTTTCCTTTTGGCAAATATACGGCGCGCTTAGTTTGACCTTCTTGAACAACTGGGGCTGCCAAAATGTCCTCGCCCACCATATATTCATCATTCAAGTTATACACTTGTGGATCATTTTCATAATTCAAGACAAGTGGACGCATGATTGGCAAGCCTGTCTTAGTTTCACGATAAAATTCATCGTAAAGATATGGAATGAAGCGGTAACGAAGCTTCAAGTATTTACGGTAAATTGACAAAGTTGGTTCGCCAAATACCCATGGCTCTTGTGAGCGGGTACCTAGAGCCGCATGGTTTCTGTACAATGGGCTAAATAATGCACCTTCAATCCAACGGGTAAGCAATTCTGGAGTTGTATCTGCGCCAAAACCACCGATGTCAGTTCCGGCAAAGCTAAAGCCACTCATCCCCAAGTTACATAATTGCGGAATCATCATTTGGACATGTGTCCATAAACTTTGGTTGTCACCAGTCCAAACTGTGGAAAACTTTTGTGTTCCTGCATATGCTGCACGCGTAATGACAAATGGACGCTTGCCCGAATATTTCTTCAAACCTTCATAAGTTGCCTTAGCCATGTTGTGGCCATAAACGTTATGCATCTTCTTATGAGTTGAAGCTTCTTCCTCGTTATGGAAGACGATATCGTCTGGAATTTCACCCTTGAAAGATGCAGGTTCGTTCATGTCATCCCAGATACCTGAAACGCCGAGGTCGACTAGGTACTTGCAGTTTCTAGCCCACCACTTACGTACTTCTTTACGGCCAAAGTCTGGGAAGACAGAATCGCCAGGCCAAACTTGGTTTACATAGACAGTGCCATCTGGAGCCTTTACAAAGTAGCCCTTTTCAATACCTTCCTTGTAAATCTTATAGTCATCATCTTTCTTAACGCCTGGGTCAATAATCGTGATGATTCGGAAGCCCAATTTACGCATCTTAGCGACGAATTTCTCTGATGACTCATAGTTATCCGTCCTCCAGGTAAATACGCGATAGCCGCGCATATAGTCGATATCCAGGTGCAAAACGTCGCATGGCAAGTCATACTTACGCAAGTTTTCCGCAATCTTCTCAACTTGCTTTTGGCTGACACTATAGCCCCAACGTGATTGTTGGTAGCCTAAAGTCCACTTTTGAGGCATTGGCACACGGCCCGTCAAATAAGTGTAGTTGGTAATAACTTCCTTGAGTGAATCACCACCAATGATGTAGTAGTCGATGTTGCCGTCAACTGCAGAGTAGTAGTAATAGTCATTGCTTTCCTTACCTAAATCGATGTGGTTGCGGTAAGTATTGTCAAAGAAAATTCCGTATGGGTGCTTATTTTTCAGACCAAGCAAGATCGGAATTGACTTGTACAAACGCGTAAAGCTTTCGACTTGTGGGTCTGGATTATCGGTGTTCCAGTTGTCATAAGCATAGTGACGCTTGTTAATAAAGCCCGTCTTGTCGCCCAAGCCGTAGAATTGTTCATCGTCTGCAAGTGACTTAACAATTTCGTAGTAATCCTTGTCGTGTGCACCAAGCAAATTCTTAACGTCATGGCCTTCGGATTCCGCTAATTTCAGATGTTCCTCGTCCATTTGACGATCGATTGGCGTACGCTTCTTACGATAATCGAGAATTAATGGATTGCCCTTTTCATCGTAGACATCGATCTTCTCGTCATCGTAGATCTTAACGGTAAGTTTAGCCGTTGACAATTCGACGTGGCCATCTTTTTCCTTAACTTTAAAGTCAGTTTTGATTGATTTATCACCATCAATAGCATAAGAGTTGCTGGCGTTACCGCGATCTTGAAAGACACGCACGATTTCTGGCGTGATCACCGTCAAAATCAACGGCTTGTTGTCATAATTTACAGTAAGTTTTTGCCCGTCTTGAATAAAATTGATAAGTTTGTTAACCATAATTTACCTCTATTTAAATCAAAGCTATGTATTCGTTTTCAATTTTAACACAATAAGTTTATACAACTGTCTTTCAAGCAACGAAAAAAGCTAGCAAATTTGCTAGCTGATAAGTCTAATTGAATATGTCTGACATTTTTGTCGGAATATTATTATTTTTGGCAAAATACTTTGTCAACTACCCTAGACTGAAGTCTAGGGCTTAGTGGCTCGTTAGCTTGCGCT
>OLPK01000321.1_pt1 | contig 55362 bp, 46 predicted proteins | sample 1672261 | NCBI WGS metagenome assembly OLPK01 (sample SAMEA3136665, study PRJEB25190) | human gut metagenome
ATATTGATGCACCTTTAGCCACGAAATCAATATAATAGGTGAGGGTTGCGTCAAAGCATGCCGAATTATCGGTATGCGAGGCGTTCCCACTCACTCACTCTATGCTTGTAAGGAGCTGGCCATGGCCGACGAGACTGTCACCGAAACCGAAAACACCGCTGCGACCGAAGAGCAGGCAACGACACCCGCACCCGAGGCCAGCCCGGCCACACCGACTCCTGCTTCAATGCCGAAGCCGCATGCGCCCTCCCCCGCCGCTTTCGCTAAGAAGGCCCCCGCGGCCAAGGCCCACGTTGCGGCCCCGGCCGCGCACGCCGCATACTCCGACGCCGACGTCAAGGCCGCTGAAGCCTTCGGCCGCGTGGACGACAACGGCACCGTCTTCGTCAAGGAGGGCGACACCGAACGCGAGGTCGGCCAGTTCCCGGACGCCTCCAAGGAAGAGGCCCTGGCGCTGTACGCCCGTCGTTTCCTGGATCTCAAGGCCAAGCTTGATCTGCTGGCCAGCCGCCTGACCTCTCCCAATGTCAAAACCCGTGAGATCGACGAGTCCCTGAAGCTGCTGGGCGAGGAGACCTCCGAGCCCGCAGTCGTGGGCGATGTCGCCGCGCTCAAGAAACAGTTCGAGACGCTGAAGACCGCCGGCGAGGCCAAGAAGACCGAACTGTCCGAGGCCCGCAAGGCCGCCGTGGCCAAGGCCGTCGAGGAACGCACCGCCATCGTGGAGAAGGCCGAAGCACTGACCGCCTCCCTGGGCGACAACACCAACTGGCGTTCCACCGCGGACAAGTTCCGCAACCTGTTCGATGAATGGCAGAATCACCAGCGCACCACCATCCGCATCGACAAGCCCGAGGCCGAGGCACTGTGGAAGCGCTTCTCCGCCGCTCGCACCACGTTCAACCAGTCCCGCCGCAAGTGGGCGCAGGCTCGCGACAACGAGCGTTCCCAGGCCAAGGAAGCCAAGGAAGCCATCATCGCCGAGGCCAACGAGCTGAAGGATTCCACCGCCTGGGGCGAGACCTCCCGCAAGTTCAACGAGCTGATGGACCGTTGGAAGAAGGCCGGTCGCGCCGGCCGCAACGAGGACGACGCCCTGTGGGCCAAGTTCCGCGAGGCCGCCGACACTTTCTTCAACGCCCGTCAGGCCGACCGCGATCAGATCAACTCCTCCGAGAAGGAGAATCTGGCCGCCAAGGAGGCGCTGCTGGTCAAGGCCGAGGCTTTGGTGCCGGTCAAGACCGACGCGGAAGCCAAGAAAGCCCGTCAGGAGCTCGCCAAGATTCAGGAAGAGTGGGATCAGATCGGCTACGTGCCGCGTGACGCCATGCGTCGCATCGAGGGTCGCCTCGACGCCGTGGACAAGCAAATCAAGGCCATCGAGGATGCCGCCTGGAAGCAGACCGACCCGGAGGCCGATGCCCGTAAGTCCAGCTTCGAAGAGCAGCTTCATGCTCAGCTCGCCGTGCTTGACGAGAAGATCGCCGCTGAGTCCGACCCGAAGAAGAAGGCCAAGCTCGAGGCCGAGAAGGCCACCAAGGAGCAGTGGCTGAACGCCATCAAGTAAGACTTCCGCTTATGCCCCCGCTGGCGGGGGCTGTCCAACATAGTCGGACTGGGAGTGGTTCCATACAACGGCCACCCCCAGTCGGCAAACCGACAGCCCCCCGCCAGCGGGGGCAAATTTGTAGCTGCTGGCCCCGCCAACGAGCGGGGCTCATTCATATCTACGCCCGTGTGCCGGTTTCAGGCACGGCAGCAGATAGCTTCGGGTGCGCAGCCAGATATTCGTGCAGCGGCTGGTTATAGGACATTTCCAGTTCACCATAGTTGCTGCCTGCACGGAATGCCGAATAGTTGTCGCCGCCCTGCAGCAGGTAGGAGTTGGAGGCGATGATCACCAGATCGTCGTCAGCGATCGGCCTGCCGTCGATGGTGAGGTCCACGATGCCGACGGTGGCCTTAACCCCGGTATGCTGGTTGCCGTTTCCGTCGGAATCCCCGAGTGTGCATGTGGCGCCACCATCTCCGCACTGGACGTACCGGTATCGCACATTCGAGGAGATGCCGAGCCATCGGTGTTCCAATTCACCGTCATCGTTGCGATGAAACTGCTGGGCGAGCACCGCCTTGAGTCCGAGTCCGGTGAGGGTTTCGTGCGCGGCGTGGAACTGGAGGGCCATCAGACTGTCGACCTCACGAATCGTGACCTTGCCGTCCTCGTCCATATCCAGCTGCTTGGTTCTCAGGCTGCCATCGTTTGAGAATCCGACCACGGGCAATCGGGTGCCGGCATACACATTCCGCATGATCGACTCCCGGTTGGCGTCCGCCACAAGCATGCCCACCGATCCTTCATGTCCGACGGACGTGCGCTTGTCGAAATTCGTTCCCGGCGCCAGAGTGCCGATCACCGCGTTCCCCGCACTGGCCGCGTAGTTGGCCTTCGTGTCGAGCTGCCGCGAGCGCGCTACGCTGCCGTTCGACACCACGCCGGCGGACATCCAGGCGGCCTGACGCGGATGGGCGTCCAGCCCCTCCACGTTGAGCACGCCCGGAACCGCAGTGGCCTCGGTGCCGTTGCCGAGGTTCACATCGGCCACCTGGACCTTGGCATGACGACCATGGCCGGTGATGATCAGATCCTGCACGGCCATGTTCTGGCCGAAGCTACCGGCCTCATAGATCGGTGCCCCTCCGTCGGTGACGCCTTGTTTTACGGCGTGGGTGTGGCCGGTGTAGGCGAGGTCCACATCACGTCCGAGACCGGTTGCCGCCGAGGCGTCGGCGTGCAACAATGCGACCACCGCATCGACTTTGCCCGAACGCTTCAGTTCACCGGCCACGCGGTTGAGCGCGTCGACGGCACGTTCGCTCAGATCGGCGTCTTCGGTGATCTGCGGCGTGGCCACCGAGCCAAGCGCGTCCGTGAGCGCGCCCACGAAACCGATGCGCTTGCCATTCACCGTGCGAATCGTATAGTCCTTGACATGGCTCAGTTTGCCGGTAGCTGATTTATTGGCCGAGGACACGTTGGCGCAGAGCCAGTCGATGCCGTTGGCCGGAGCGGCCACACGATTGTTGAAGTCGGCCACGCTGCGATCGAATTCATGGTTGCCCACGGCAGAAACCGTCAGCCCCCACACCTTGGCCATGTCAAGGGTGGGTTTGTCTTGCCTCACGGCCGACTCATAGGGCGATCCGCCCACCAGATCGCCGGTGGAGACGGGAACCATATTGTCGGGGTTGTGACTGTCCGCCAAGGTGAAGGCGGCTGCGACATCGGCCCCATGTTCGATATGACCATGGAAATCGGTGATGTCGGCGATGGTCACCGTGCGTGTGCCGGTGGCCGGATCCTCGCCGGAAAAAGGAACGGCTCCTGCGGCACCCGCGATATTGGGTGCCACAAGAGCCGTCATCATGATGAGCGCGACGATGACGCCCATCGTTCTGCGATGTCTGCCCGCCGTGAACCGGCGGCGGTTCGTGTCCCTGTTCACGCTTTCACGGTAAACGCGCAGGTTGAACCGCATGGGCTTCGCATTTGGCCGGCAGATGAATTCCCGGTTATTTCCGCCCACAGCGTCTGGCCGAATCGGGCCGTCTTCGTTGGTTCGGCGGTGCCATTCGCCAAGCTCGGCGGCGCAGATGGCGGCCACAGCGGCGTGTTCCGACTCGCGGGAGCCGAAGCACGCCGACTCGTTTGACCGCCCGACGGGCCTTAGACGGGCCTTATTCGCTGGCGTTCAGAGACATACGAGGAGCCATATGCTCGGCGAAGAAGCTCAGCATCGATTCGACGGCCTCCCGGGTCTCCTTGAGCCAAGGCATGCCCACGATGTAGTTATGGGGCAGGCATTCGCGCGGAGCGGCACGATAGTCCAGCAACTCATGGTCGATGCCCAGCTTGCGCAGCTCGACACCCAGTTCGAGGCTGGTGGCTTCGAGGAAGTCATCAGTGCTCGTGGCCATCCAGACCGGCGGCAGACCAGCATTCACGACCAGCTGAGCGAGCCTTTCGAACTTCGTCCCCTTCACACGCTCAACATAGCGCGTGAAACACGGAGCCAGCTCCTCGACAAGCCCACCGGCATCATAGGCGTTCTCATCGAACAGCCGGTCCAGATCGGCCATCGCGGATTTGAGACCCAAGGCCCTCAGACCAAGCTTCGCGGGATGCACGTCGAGCAGGGAAGCATATTCGTCGTTGTTCATGGCGGCCGTCAGATGCAGCACCAAGGTCACACCCGCCGAATCCCCGGTAAAGAAAACCTGGTTCGTATCCAGCAGATACCTGCCGGAGGATTTCGACACCCACTCCAAGGCCGAGGCCAAGTCCCTCAGCTGCGTGAGGAAGTCCACCGCGGGATACAGGGGATAGCTCACGGACACCACGGCATACCCATGACGGGCAAGCTCGATGGCATGCGAGCGGTTAATCTCCTTGAAGCCATAGAAGTACGCCCCTCCATGCACCTCGAAGATCACCGGAACAGCCGCTCCGCCACGGACCACGGCATCACGGGGCAACAGCACGTCCAACAGGTGTCCACGCGTCGCGTCCGGCAGATATGGGATGTCGCCATACAGCACCACATCATCCGGAATCTCACGCTTGAATGCATACCGAGGCAGGTCGTTATGGGCAAAATTCGTACGATGCTGGAGCACGTCAGCAGCGATGGCCGGATCGACGCCCTCCAAATCCTCGTCGAAATACGTCCAGGTTTGCGCGACCTTCTTCTGTTCTTCGGTCAGACCGTCGTTGCGCTCGAAAAGGAATGCGTCGGCGCCTTGCAGATCGGTGATCATCAAATCTCCGCCTTCATATCCTCAAGCTCAACGCCGTTGGTCTCGGGCAGCTTCTTGGCGATGAACCAGTATCCGAGGACGGCCATCACGGCGTACAGGGCGAAGGTCCAAGTCAGGCCGAGGCTATCACGCAGCGGCGGGAAGGTGGTGGAGACGAGGAAGTTGCCGATCCAGTTGGCGGCGGTGGCCAGCGCCACCGCAACGGCGCGGATGCGGTTCGGGAAGATCTCGCCGATGACGACCCACATCGCCACGCCCCACGTCGCGCAATAGGTCAGGAAGAACCCATAGGCGCCGATAATCATGATGATGGCCCACGCACCGGGCAGCTCGATGCCGCCATCGGCGGTCATCGTGGATTGGGCGAAGCAAACGGCCACCACGACCAGAAGCACAGCCATGATCAGGGACCCGACCTTGAGCATGGCGCGGCGACCGACCTTATCGATGATCAGCATGCCGAGCACGGTGACGGCGGTGGCCAGCAAAGCACGCACCACAGCGATGGTCATAGACGCGGACTCGGTGAAACCGACAGCCTTCCACAGGCTGGAATCGTAGAACATGATGACGTTCGCGCCGGACACCTGCTGGAACAGGGCGACGCCGATGCCGATCCATACCACGGATTTGAGGCCGAAGGTCTTGCCGCGCAGATCGGAGACCTTGGGCTGCGTCTCGCCTTCGAGGCTCTGGGCGATCTGCTCGACCGTCGCGGAGGCGTTGCGGTCGCCCACGACTTCGAGAAGCACCTTCTCGGCGATGGCCTTCTTGCCCTTCATCACCAGATAACGCGGGGATTCGGGCAGCGCGAAGGTGAGCGCGAACATGATGACGCCCGGGACGGCTGTGGTCATCAGCATCCAGCGCCAAGTCTCGAGTCCGGCCCAGAACGTCACGGCGGCGCCGCCCGAGCCAAGAAGATAGGAGTCATTGACCACAAGGGAGGCCACGATGCCCAAGGCGATGGCCATCTGTTGGAAGCCGGTGAGGAATCCTCGGCGTGACGACGGCGATATCTCGGAGATATAGGCGGGGCCGATGGCTGAGGTGAATCCGACGCCAAGTCCGCCCACGATGCGGAAGATCACGAACACCCAGATATTGGACGCCAGACCGGTGAACAGGGCGCTGAATACGAACAGCGCGGCGGCAAGCTGCATGACGCGCACACGACCGATGCGATCGGCCAGCGTGCCCGCGAACCATGCGCCGACCACGCAGCCGATCATGGCGCTGGACACCGAGAAACCGCTCATGGCGGCGTTCAACCCGAAGCCGGAGTCGGGGCTGGCGATGGCGTCCACGGCGCCGTTGATGACCGAGGTATCATAGCCGAACAGGAAACCGCCCACGGCGCCGATGGTGGCGACGGTGATGAGCTTGGCATGCAGTTTCGTTGGCACTTCATTGTTTTGATTCATGGATTGCCTCCTTTGCCTTTCATGAACCTGGTTCGATGATAGAAGCAATTCGGCGGGATGGCATCGGTGGACTGTGACCTATCAGGGACAAAGTGTGACCTATGGTGTGACGCCTTCGTCACAGAGCCACCAGTTGGAAGACGCTCACAACGATTCCGTTCACCGGCCCTTCTTCGAACTGGTCCGTCAATCGTCATCGCAGTTGTGCGAGAGCTCGATGTCACGCCACTGCCCGGGCGTGAGACCAAATTTACGCTCGAAAGCCGCTTGGAACCCCCTTTCATTGGGAAAACCAGCCACCCGTCCCACTTGGCCGATGTCCGCATCGGGCATGCGTAGCCGTTCGCAGGCCACTTTGAGTCGTAACTCATTGACGTAATCCATAAACGAAGTGCCTGAATATTTTTTGAAAAGCCGGGAGAAATACTCACGCGAATATCCGAAGTGCCTTGCCGCTTCGCTGGTAGTGATGGACGAAAGAAAATGATCCCGGGCATAGCGATAAATCAACGATATGGACTGACTGTCCCCGTCGTCAGGTCCATCAATCGCCTTCGACTGCATGAAGTCGTCGAATATCCTGCCCATCAACGCGAAGAACGCGGCATTGGCGTTCACATACTTCACCTGGGATACGCCAACAAGCTGGTCGTATATCTCATCGCATAACGGGGCAAAGGCCACTCCCCCATGCCTGTTGCAGCGGTCATAGTCCACTTGACGCTGCGCCTGCAGAATCCGTGGAAGGAATGCGGACATCTCAACCGGATTGACCGTGACGGACAACGCCTGCGGCGTGGTCCCCCGGTCCTCATCCTTCACCATGTGAACCGCATGCACGGCCTCCGGCGGAATTACATGCGCCTGTCCCGGCTGCAGCACGGTCATGGCGCCATTCACTACGACGGACATGGGGCAGTCCTTCGCGTACAGCACCTCAAGACCGCTATGCCAGTGATATCTCGCTTTGTCATAGCTTTGATGGGCTATGACCAGCGCCGGAAACTGCGTCGTTGATACCAGCAACTCCTGCTTGGAGTCATCGACATAGCGCATACCGCATCCTTTCTCCGAATGGATATCATCTCCGAATGGATATCACCCAACCATGTTCCATCATCGATGTGCTCATCGTATCGACGATCCTTGCCGCAAAACATGAAAGCCAGTCATCCGGCCGGCTTTCATGTTGGAGGGAGGCTACGCTACTCGGCATCGTTGGAAACGGGACCATCGTTCGACGGCTCGGACTCCGTTTCCGCGGGAGATCCCGCCTCTCCATCGACCGCAGAAACAGAATCCCCCGTCTCGGCCTCAGGCTGTTCGAAGGTCTCGCCCTTGAAGGTGAACTCACCCAGCAGACCTTCGCCCTCGGCGTCGACGATAACCTTCTGACCGTCTTCGAGGTCGCCCATCAGGATCTTCTCGGAGATGGCGTCCTCGATGTCGCGCTGAATCACACGGCGCAGCGGACGAGCGCCGAGCAGCGGGTCAAAGCCCTTCTGCGCGAGCAGATCCTTGGCGGCGTCGGTAAGTTCGAGCGACATGTGGCGGTCGAACAGACGGTCGTTGAGCTGCTTGACATCCAGATCCACAATCTGACGCACCTGCGGCTCGGTGAGCTGCTTGAAGACGATGATGTCGTCCAAACGGTTCAGGAACTCCGGACGGAACTGCTGCTTGAGCTCGGAGCTGACCTGATCCTTCATACGCTGGTAGCTGGATTCGCTGTTGGCGCCCAGGTTGAAGCCCGTGTTGGCGGCCTTGGCGATGTCGCGCGTACCGAGGTTGGTGGTCAGGATGATGATGGTGTTCTTGAAGTCCACCTTACGGCCCTGACCATCGGTCAAGTGGCCATCATCCAGCACCTGCAGCAAGGTGTTGAAGATATCCGGGTGAGCCTTCTCGATCTCATCGAACAGCACCACGGAGAACGGCTTGCGGCGCACCTTCTCGGTGAGCTCGCCGCCCTCCTCATAACCGACGTATCCCGGAGGCGCACCAAAGAGACGCGATGCCGCATACTTCTCGGAGAACTCGGACATATCGACGCGAATCAGCGCATCCTCATCGTCGAACAGGAACTCGGCCAGCGTCTTGGCCAGCTCGGTCTTGCCCACGCCGGTGGGGCCGGCAAAGATGAACGAACCGGACGGGCGCTTCGGATCCTTCAGGCCCACGCGGGTACGGCGGATGGAGCGGGACAGGGCGGACACCGCCTCATCCTGGCCGATAATGCGCTTGTGCAGCTCGGCTTCCATGTTGAGCAGCTTCTTGGACTCAGCCTGGGTCAGCTTGAACACCGGAATACCGGTGGTGGCGCTGATGACCTCGGCGATCACGTCCTCATCCACGACCATCTTGACGTCGGACTCGCCTTCGCGCCAGGAATCTTCCTTCGCCTTGCGCTCGGCTTCCAACTTCTCTTGGTTGTCGCGCAGTTCGGCGGCCTTCTCGAAGTCCTGGCCCTTGATGGCCTCGTCCTTGTCGGCGGAGATCTTGGCGATCTTGTCGTCAAGCTCCTTGAGCTCGGGCGGTGCGGTCAGACGCTTGATGCGCAGGCGGGCACCGGCCTCGTCGATCAAATCGATGGCCTTATCCGGCAGGTTGCGATCCTGAATATAGCGGCTGGAAAGCTCTGCGGCAGACTGCAACGCACCATCGGTGATAGTCACGTGATGGTGGTTCTCGTAGCGAGAACGCAGGCCCTTCAAGATTTCAATGGTCTCGGCGATGGTCGGCTCATGCACCTGGATGGGCTGGAATCGGCGTTCCAGCGCCGCGTCCTTCTCGATGTACTTGCGGTACTCGTCGGTGGTGGTGGCGCCGATGGTCTGCAGCTCGCCACGGGCCAGCATCGGCTTCAACATATCGGAGGCACCCAGTGCGCCGTCGGCAGAGCCAGCACCCACGATGGTGTGGATCTCGTCGATGAACAGCACGATGTCGCCGCGGGTCTTGATTTCCTTCAGGACCTTCTTCAGACGCTCCTCGAAATCACCACGGTAACGGGAACCGGCCACCATGGAACCAAGATCCAGCGAGTAGACCTGCTTGCCTTTCAAGGTCTCCGGCACATCGCCGGCCTGAATCTTCTGGGCCAGTCCTTCGACCACAGCGGTCTTGCCCACGCCAGGCTCGCCGATCAGCACCGGGTTGTTCTTGGTGCGGCGGGAGAGCACGACCATAACGCGCTCGATCTCGTTAGTACGGCCGATGACCGGATCCAACTTGCCCTCGGCGGCTTCGGCGGTCAGGTTGCGGCCGAACTGGTCGAGAATGGCGGAACCGGACTTGTTCTGCTTGTCCGCCACGCCACCGGCGTTGGCCAAATCGCCCTTGCCGTCAGTGGAGGTGCCGGAGTTGCCGCGAATCATATCGATGGTTGCGCTGCGCAGCTCGCCCAAATCAACGTCCATCTTGATGAGCACCTGAGTGCCCACGCCTTCACCCTCGCGAATCAGGCCGAGCAGAATATGCTCAGTGCCGATGTAGCTGTGGCCCAACTGCAAAGCCTCACGCAACGAGAACTCCAGCACCTGCTTGGCATGCGGGGTAAAGGGGATGTGCCCGTTCGGGGCCGCGTTGCCCTTGCCGATCATCTCTTCGACCTGCTTGCGGGTGGCGTCCAACTCCACGCCCTTCGAGGCGAGTGCCTTGGCGGCCACGCCCTCACCCTCTCGGATCAGGCCGAGCAGCAGGTGTTCGGTGCCGATGTAGTTGTGCTGGAGAGTCCTCGCCTCTTCCTGCGCCAACACGATCACGCGCCGTGCACGGTCGGTAAACCGTTCGAACATGCTTGTCCTTCCTCAATTGACATTCCGTTTTACTCTACCGATTCACAGTGACGTTTATTCGCTGGATTCCATGAATTGCGCCGTGAGAGGAGAAGAAAAACGATATGCTGGTGCATAGATTCATCCTGTGATCGATGGAAGGGAGGCTCACCATGAGCGAAACAACAACCAAGGCCGACATCGTTGTTGGTGTGGATGGCTCCGACGAGTCCTTTGCCGCATTGAAATGGGCGCTGAAGGAGGCCTCACTGACCGGACAGCATGTCAATGCCGTGTTCGGCTGGACCCATTCGTGGGATATGGGTTCCGAACCGGACAGCGATGAAGCCTGGGCCAAGGTTCGTCACGACATCGCCAACGAGCTGAAGTCGTGGGTGGAGAAGGCCGCAGCCGGCATTGATTTTGATCCCGCGAATCTGAAGCTCACCTCGGTCAAGGCCACTGGCACCACCGCTTTGCTGCAGATCGGCAAGGATTCCCAGCAGATTGTGGTCGGACGCCGATCCTTAGGCCGTGTGGCACGCTGGTTCATGGGATCGCTGTCCGCATCGCTGGCGGAAACGGCCGAGGTCCCGGTCACGGTGGTGCGCGTCTCCGACAGTGAGGACGAAACGGTGACCGATGCCATCGCCAACGCGCTGACGCCGGACGACCAGACCGTGCATTTCGCCCAGCCCAAACCGGCTATCGAAGAGCACAACCGCCCAGTGGTGGTGGGCGTGGATGGATCACAAGCTTCACGCCGTGCTTTCGAGTTTGCCCTCGATGACGCACAGCTGCATGGCGCGCCTCTGAATGTGATGTTCTGCTGGCAGTTGCGCGATCTGGGCGTTATCCCGGGCTATGAAAATGCCGTGGCACCGGTTGAAGCCGGGCAGCAGCGCGCAGAAGCAATACTTGCCAAGATGATGTCCGAGGTTGACATCCCTGAAGGAATCAAAGTCAGCACGAACGCTTTCCACATTCCTGCATCCAAGGGTCTGATTGCGGCTTCTCGGTATGCCCGTCATCTGGTAGTGGGTTCACGTGGCCTCTCCGGTCTCGATGCTCATTTCCTAGGTTCAGTGTCTCGCCAGATTGTGAACTTTGCCGAGTGCAACGTCACCGTCGTGCACTAATCGACCAACCAGCGGTTATCCAAAAAATCATCTCGAGAATTCTTTGCACTGACAGTTGCTCAGTGCAAAGAATTCTCGTACAAAAGGCTTATTTCGAGAATTCCTTGCGCTGGCAAAGCAGGTAAGACCCCCACAGCTGATTGCAGTCGACTTACTTCTCGTCATCCTCTTCCGAATCGGACTTAGTCTGACGGAGTTTTTCGATCAAATCCACCACGGCTTCAAGTCCGGGAGTCACTTCTTCAGCGGTGTCCGCGGTCTCCGGTTCGTCGTCAACATCATCCTCGTCCTCGCCATCATCAACGGTGTTTTCAAGGATGTCCTCTTCGGTGGCTTCGTCCGTGTCGGGGGCGGGGCTTTCGGTGGAGATCAGCTGCTCGTCATCCGCCTCAGGCTTGTCGCTTTCATCCGCCTCATCATCAAGTTCTGCAGGCTCCTGCTTGCGAGGCCGGTGGGCCACCACATCGATGTGCAGGTCATCAAAAGCGAGATTGGCCTGCACCCACAGACGGCTTGGCTCCGGAGGTTCAATCTCGGAATGCTCGCCGCAGCCATGGTCCAGCGAGACCACACGGCCATCATCCGGGCTCCACTTGTTCGCGCATACGCCGAACAAACGGTCGAGCTCGCCCTTAAGCGGCACGAAGAAGCCACAGGTGGAACACAGATTGCCTTCGGCCGTCTTGGTGCTCAGCGCCTTTGGCCCACGAGGACCTTCGTACCAGCGCTTGGCAGCCTGTGCGCGGCCCAACGAGCTCAATACATGGCGACGGGTGAGACGAAACACCTCCACTGCGTCATTGACATCCTGCAGGGATGATTCCTGGACCTCGCCATCTTCGATACGCTCGTCATCCGGATTGGTGCCGATGGAATCGGTGGGAGACAGGTCGGTGGGCTCAAGACGGTCTTTCCACGGAATCCACTTGGGCGGCATCAACGCGTCTTCGGCCGGAATCAGGGAGGACTCGTTCACCGTCCACGAATCCAATTCCTCATCGTGATACAGCGTTACCGACCACTGCCATCCCTCGTATCCGCGAATGTTCGCGACGAAACGAAAATCGGTGACATGATCTTCAAGCTCATTGGCGACGACAAAGTCACCCACCTGATCAGGCTCGTCGGCCACTTCAAGCAGCACGGCCCGTGCAATGGCATGAGGATCCGGTGTCACGGCGGTTTCGATGGTGTCAGTCATGGGTCACATCAGTCCTGCACGTCGAATTGATCCGCCACGGCACGCAGCAGCGTGGCCAGCTTCTTGCTTTCGGCGGCGGAAGGGTAGCGATGGCGACGCAACGTGTTGCCGGCAGCGTCGAGCATCTTGATGAGGTCCTCGCAGATGGCGGCCATATCATCCGCCTTAGGACGAGTGGCCTTGACCAAGCTGGGGCTGGAGGCGATCAGCTTCACATCCATGGCCTGCGGGCCACGCCGACCGTCCACCACGGAATACTCCACCTTGGCCCCTTTGCGCAGCGTATTGACGCCAGTAGGCAGGGCCTGAGCCGGCAGGAACACGTCCTTGCCTTCCTCACTGGTGATGAAGCCATATCCTTTGGCTGCGTCAAACCAACGAACTCGACCGGTGGGCATTGCGAACCTTCCTTCAATCCTCAACAGTAATAATGAACTGAAGGAATAGTGTACCTCACAGGTCTTGACCACACATCATGAGGCTGAGTCGTCTCACGATTTACGCTCACCGCCGAACCACGAGGACTTCTGCTTGGCTTCCTTGGTTTTGCCTGCGGTCTGTGCGGATTGGGCGGCGGGCATCTGCTCGATGGGCAGCACCACGGTGAAGGTCAGGCCTCCCCCATCGGTGGCCGTGGCACAGATAAAGCCATGATGGGCCTTGACCACGGACTGCGCGATGGCCATGCCCAGACCGGTGCCTCCCTTTTCACGGGCACGCGATGGGTCAGCCGTATAGAATCGTTCGAATATCTTTGGTCGGGATTCGTCCGGCACGCCAGGTCCATGATCCACAAATCGGAGCACGGCATACCGGTACCCAGTGCTCATCGATGCGCCTACTTCGGCGGCCTCTACGAAGCGGCGCATTGACGCGTCGGTAGCCGGTAAACCGGAAAGCTGCTTCGGGTCAATAGCCGCCGGCATCACGCCAAGAGCAATCTCCGCGGATGAATCAATCGGCGTGTATCGGTGAATATTGCCCACGATATTGGTCACCACCTGACGCAAACGCGAGGCATCACCAGGCAGGGTGATGGTCGGCCAGTCACCCTCAGTAAGGCTCAACGACGCCGGATGGTTCAGGTCACGGGCGGGCTCAAGCCCAATCAGCATACGGCCGATGGCACGGTCCGGATCGAGGGCGTGCAAATCATCAACGGCATCGGTAACTAGCGAGGAGAGTTTCACCGTGCCGGTCACATCGATGCCACGGCCCTCATCAAGCCGGGCCAGAGACAGCAAATCTTCGACAAGCACGGTCATACGCTGACTGGAACGTTCGATGTGTTCGATGGATTCATCGGCACGATCCAACGCCCCAGGCATATCGCGTTGCATCTTATACAGTTCCGCATAACCATGGATGGCGGCAAGCGGCGTGCGCAGCTCGTGACTGGCGTCGGAGACGAACCGCTTCATCTTGTCGGTGGTCTCTTCCTGCTCGTGGAAGCTGAGCTCTATTCGAGTCAGCATCGTGTTCAACGAAGCGGCCAGAGAGCCGACTTCCGTGTTCTCGGGAGCGGAAGGAATACGCTGGCTCAAATCACCGGCGGCAATCTTCGCGGCGGTTTTTTCCATGCGCTTCAGCGGGGTCATCGTGTGCTGGATGATCAATGTGGCCAGAGAACCACCAAGCAGCACCACGGCAATGCCGACCACGACGCAGTAACGGGAAAGCGTGCTGACGATGTCGATCTGATCGGACAAGGACAGGCCGATATACACCACGGCCCTCTCCTTGCCGTTCTCCGTGAACGTCATCGGCAGAATGCGCCACGGCGAACGCGCGGTACTCACCGCAGCATGATTGGCATTGGAGGAAGGATTGGACAGTATCGTGGTGACGGAATTCGAGGAGTTCGGAGCGTTCTTGGAACCCGAATTGCCGGCATCGTTGCCCGCGTCGTCTTGCGTGTTCGGATCGGTCTGCGGCTTGGTCGTATTGTTGGAATCCGAAGAATTGTTCTGTATCTGGACAACCTGCTTGACCACAGCCTGCGTGGTGAATGGCTGACCGAACGTGATGTCTGAGGTATCGCCGTCGGTGGGCAGCACCGGCACGGAGACGATGCCGTCCTGCAGCTGAGGCATCAGCGGCGTGACCACCAGCGGGTTACCCTCATTATCCAACGTGCCGTCGGTGTATTGAATCTGCAGAAAGTACGAGTTTGGCCCGGCATTGTCGTTTTTGGCAAGCGTCACGATATTCTCGAACACCATCTGGCTCTGCGATTTGAGCTGGTTGTCGGTTTTGCTCAACATATAGTTGCTCACCAACGCGCGGATGGAGAAGGAAATCACTGACACCCCGATCAGCAGCACGGCAATGGTGCAGGCCACAAGCTTGCTGCTCAGGGAGATACGGTCAAAATGACCGAAGAACATGTTCTTCTTGCGATTGTGATGTTCTTTCATGCGTGCGACCACCTCCGGGGCGGACGCAGGCATATTGGGCCGTGGCGACTTATCGGGCTCACTCATGATGGCTGGATTAGTTCTTCGGTTCGCGAATCATATAACCGATGCCGCGTTTGGTCTCGATCAGCGGCGTCACCTTGCGCTTGCCGCCTTCGCCATCGTCGACCTCGATGCCATCGACCTTCTTGCGCAGATACGAGATATACGATTCGACGATTGCGGCGTCACCGCCCCAGTCGTACTGCCAGACATGGTCTAGGATCTGCGCCTTGGACAGCACGCGGCCTTCATTGTCCATCAGGTAGCGCAGCAACTTGTATTCCGTGGGGCTTAAATCGATGGGCTGCCCGGCTCGCGATACATCATGCGAGTCCTCGTTAATCTCCAAGTCGGCCACACGAATAATCGGATCATCCTCAACCTGTTCGCGGGTGCGACGCAGAATCGCGCGGATACGGGCCACAACCTCCTCGAGGCTGAATGGCTTGGTCACGTAGTCGTCGCCGCCAACGGTAAGGCCCATGATCTTGTCCTGCGTGTCATCGCGTGCGGTCAGAAACAGTACGGGTGCGTCGATGCCCTCCTGACGGATGCGACGGGTTACGGTGAAGCCGTCAATGTCAGGCAGCATTACATCCAGCACGATGAGGTCGGGCTGTACCTTTTCGATGACTTCGATGGCTTCAGAACCGGAGGCCGCGGTGTTCACCTCGAATCCGGCAAAATGCAGCGAAGCGACGAGCAGTTCGCGGATGGAAGGTTCGTCATCAACAACAACAATCGATGCTTCAATAGGCTTACTCACGTACTCCAGATTGGTCTACTTCACTGGACGTTTCCTGAATGTCCTCTTGGAGTTCGTCCGCAGATTCCTGCCCGTCTTCGGAAGCCTGCTCGATTTCGGCTTCGGAATCCTTCTTGACTTCACGGCGACGGCGAACTATCACCATCACCACAATGATGATGACCAAGGCGGCCAGAGCCACGCCCATGGCGATCACGCCAATCGTCACCGTGGAGGATGAGGTGGAGGTCTTCTTGGATTTGGCGATCTGGTCCATCATCGCCGTGGCTGCCCCGGACCAATTCGGTGTGCTTTCCATCAGCTGCTGCTGCGCGGCTTCGGATAGTGCATCGACGGTTTTCTGTTGCTTGAGCCATTCGTCGGAATTGGAGGATACCGCCACCACGAGATTGCCATCGTTGGCGGCGACGGCGAGCAACACGGTGTTTGCCTTCGGCTTAGTGGACTCCAGCACCGTACTCGCCCATTTCTGCGGTGTCTGCTCACTGTTAAAGCTGGACAGATACAGCAGGTGCACATGCACGCCGGTTTCCTTCTCCGTCTTGGCTATGGCATCCGAGACCTCGGTGGCATGTGAGCCGAGCAGATTCTCCGTATCGGTGATGTTGTCGGTTATGGTCACGCTGCTATTCGCGTCGGTACCCGTGCTGCTGGAATCATCCGCATACGCGTCCGCAGTTATCCACATCGATCCCAATACAGTCGCAACAACCACGGCAATGGCGCAAACAAGCCGTTGGAAGGCCTCTGCGCTTCCGGAAAAACGGCCCCGTACCGAAGCTGGAACCACAATGGTCGTTTTTCCATCTGTCCAATGCAAATCTGTCATATTCTCCACCTTAGCGGCCGGTATTGGCAATAACGGTCGTCATATCAGCGCTCATTGTTTTAGGAAAGGAGCAACAATGCCCCAATATCAAGTGGATTCAGAACAAATCCAAGCCTCTTCGGCCGCGGTGAACAGCTCGATTGCACAAATCAGGCAAGCCGTGGTCGGTATGTATACCAATCTCAACGCCCTGCAGAACGTATGGCGAGGTTCGGCGGCCACCCAATTCACCACAGTGGCGACTCAATGGCGAGCGGCGCAGCAACAAATGGAGGCTTCCTTGGAGTCCATTCAACGTGCGCTGGCCCAAGCCTCCAACGTCTATGCAGACGCGGAGACACAGGCATCCCGTTTGTTTGCAGGCTAAGCGTCCTCATAGGCCCGCGAAGCGGGTGGGGATGATCCTCTACGTATGCTTCATATGACCGCCCCCAGTCAGCTGCGCTGACAGCCCCCGCCATCGGGGGCTAGTGCGCACAAGATAGCAAGAAGGGGAACTCCTTGTAGGAGTTCCCCTTCTTTGTCAGCTAGCAACTAGTCGCGTGCGAATCAGTAGCCCATGTCGGCACCGGCGGCCGGGGCAGCGGCCTTCGGCTCCGGCTTGTTGGCGACGACGGCCTCGGTGGTCAGGAACAGACCAGCAATGGAGGCGGCGTTCTGCAGAGCGGAACGGGTCACCTTGACCGGGTCAGTCACACCGGCGGCCAGCAGGTCCTCGTAGGTGTCGGTGGCGGCGTTGAAGCCTTCGCCATCGGGCAGAGAACGAACCTTGTTGATCACCACGTCGCCGGACACGCCAGCGTTCTCGGCAATCTGCTTGATCGGGGCTTCGATGGCGCGGAACACGATGGCGGCACCGGTAGCCTCTTCGCCGGTCAGGGAGGTGACGGCCTCGGTCTTCTCGGCCTTGGCAGCAGCCTGAACGAGGGCCACGCCACCGCCAGGCAGCAGGCCTTCCTCGATGGCGGCCTTGGCGTTACGCACGGCATCTTCGATGCGGTGCTTGCGCTCCTTGGCCTCGACCTCGGTGGCAGCGCCGACCTTGATGACAGCCACGCCGCCAGCCAGCTTGGCCAGACGCTCCTGCAGCTTCTCACGGTCGTAATCGGAGTCGGTGTTCTCAATCTCGGCGCGGATCTGAGCCACGCGAGCGTCGATGTCTTCCTTGGAGCCAGCGCCCTGAACAATGGTGGTCTCGTCCTTGGAGACGATGACCTTCTTGGCGTGGCCGAGCACGGAGGTGTCGACGGATTCGAGCTTCAGGCCCAGCTCATCGGAGACGACCTGAGCACCGGTCAGGATGGCCATATCCTGCAGCATGGCCTTGCGGCGGTCACCGAAGCCCGGAGCCTTGACAGCGCAGGACTTGAAGGTACCACGAATGTTGTTCAGAATCAGGGTCGGCAGAGCCTCGCCGTCAACATCCTCAGCGATGATCAGCAGCGGCTTGCCGGTCTTCATGACCAGCTCGGCCACGTGCACGATGTCCTGCTGGGAGGAGACCTTGCCGGAGGTCAGCAGAATGTACGGATCCTCGAGCACGGCGGTCTGGTCGTCAGCGTTGGTGACGAAGTACGGGGCAATGTAGCCCTTGTCGAAACGCATGCCCTCGGTGAAGTCGAGGTCCAGACCGAAGCGGTTGTTATCTTCAACGGTCACAACGCCATCCTGGCCGACCTTGTCCAGAGCCTCAGCGATCTTCTCGCCGACCTCGGGGTCAGCAGCGGAGATGGTGGCGGTAGCAGCAATCTGGTCCTTGGTCTCAACGTCCTTGGCAGCAACGACGAGCTCCTTGACGATGACCTCGGTGGCCTTCTCAATGCCGCGACGCAGCGCGATCGGGTTGGAACCGGCGACCACGTTCTTCAGACCCTCGTGAACCAGGGACTGGGCGAGCACGGTTGCGGTGGTGGTACCGTCGCCGGCGACGTCGTCGGTCTTCTTGGCGACTTCCTTGACCAGCTCGGCGCCGATGCGCTCGTACGGATCCTCAAGGTCGATTTCCTTGGCAATGGACACGCCATCGTTGGTGATGGTCGGAGCGCCGTAGGTCTTGTCGAGCACGACATTGCGGCCCTTCGGACCCAGGGTGACCTTGACGGTGTTGGCGAGCTTGTCGAGGCCCTCCAGCATGCCCTGACGGGCTTCCTCATCATAAGAAATGATCTTTGCCATGGTTGTGTTGTTCCTCCAAATGGCTAGGTATACCAGTTATCACTCGCAAGCGCCGATCCGTGGCAACCAGCCGTCAGCTGCCGGTTATCACTCTCGACCTCCGAGTGCTAACTGAGACATTAGCACTCGCCCTTGCCGAGTGCCAACATGACTATCGGCGATTGCGCTTTGGGCATGAAAAAGCCCCGACCATTACAACGGTCAGGGCCTTGAAGTACGCGTTTCCTTGCGCGCTTGCTCATTCAGAGCGGGCTTCACCGGAGGACAGCTTGACGACTTCCTTCGCCTGCGTGCCCTTGCCGGACGGGGCGGGCGTATACTCCACGCGATCACCCTCGTACAGCATCTTGAATTTATTGGTGCTGCCGTCGTCCTTGATTTCCGCGTAGTGCACGAAAACATCCTCGCCGCCGTCGTCCGGCTGGATGAACCCGAACCCCTTCTTGGCAAGGAAGAACTTCACGGTGCCTTGTGCCATATCTGATCTTTCCTTCGTTCCCTTAGGCGTCGCGACACAAACCTATAGGGAACGTAGAAAGAACCGCATCGCGCTCCCCCTACCTCGCGACTAGTGCACGATTGTACCGTGACGAGGGAACAATACAAACCGAAACAGTAACTATTTGCTCAAGTTTCTCCTATGAAAGTGGCCACCATCACATTACTGATGGTGGCCACGGAGAAAAAGGTACTGTGAATGCCTAGTTCAGCAGCACGACGGTGATGGGAGCGGCAAGCCCCTGAACCTGTTCAACGGCACTGATGCCAAGTGTCGAAGCCACATCTTCGGCGGTGGCCTTGTCCGCTTCATTCTGGTACCACACCACGGTGGAGGTCGGCACCGATCCGGTCGGATTCGCGGCTTCCACGCTGGTATAACCAGCGGTCTGCAACACATCGGCCTTCCGGCCCGCGTATCCGCTGATACCGGTGGCATTAATCACCCGCACTTGGGTGGCCTTGTTCACAGTTGCTGCGGCCTGATCCTGCTGGGCGCTCTGATCGGCATTATCGGTAGCGGCGGAATCGGATTGAGCATTCGAGGAATCAGTATTCTCGGACTTGGTATCAGAAGAGTCGGCGGAATCGGACTTGGCGTCGGACGAGTCCTTCTTTTCTGTATTGGAAGTCTGAGCGGTCTGCGAGGAAGTATTCAAATTCAGGATGTTCTTGTACTCTCCGGTAACCCAGGCCCATGCACCGAAACCGCACAGCGCCGCTACGAGAATCACGATGACGAACGGTGCGATACGCGAAATAACCGAACGGGAACCGCGGTGGACGCCCACCGGCCCCTTGGGGGGATTATCGAAGACGTCCTGCTCGTACGATTCGTAGGTCACCTTGTCGCGCGCCATAAAGCCGCCCTCCTTTATACACAAACTACCCACGAGTGTAACCGCCACACGCCACGAGTGTAACCGCCACACGGGAAATGAGCCACCTCACCACAACCCCATGCACCGTATATGCACGTTTGACTACAGTAATGAACCATGATCAAACCATTGAGAGAACTGGTAGAGCCCGGATGGGCAAACGCACTGGCCGATGTCGAGCCGACCATCCACCGCATGGGCGATTTTCTCCGGGAGGAGAACGCCGCAGGCAGACCCTGGCTGCCGGCCAGCCACAATATTCTCAGGGCCTTTACCATTCCGTTTGATTCGATCAAGGTACTGATCGTGGGCCAAGACCCCTACCCCACTCCCGGGCATCCGGTGGGACTGAGCTTCTGCGTGGCACCGGAGGTACGACCACTGCCGAAGAGCCTGATCAATATCTATAAGGAACTGGTCGACGATCTAGGCGTGCCGATGCCCCCGAACGGAGACCTGACAGCATGGACCGAGCGCGGGGTCATGTTGCTGAACAGGTGCTTGACCGTGGGAGTCGGACGCCCCAACTCCCATCAGGGCAAAGGCTGGGAAGAAGTCACCGAAGCCGCTATCCGAGCATTAAACGCACGCGTGGACGGCAACGGCAAACCGAAGCCCTTGGTGGCTATTCTATGGGGACGCAACGCGCAGAGTCTGGAACCGCTGCTCACCAACGCCTTTATTATTAAGTCACCTCATCCGAGCCCGCTTTCCGCATCCCGAGGTTTCTTCGGCTCCAAACCTTTCTCTCGAGCTAATCAGGCCCTTATCAACATGGGTGCCGAGCCCGTGGATTGGAGTCTGTAATCCCTCCGCCGTCAGCGTGAGTCGTTAGAGTGGTGGGCATGACTTTGTTCCCTACGCAACCGAACATGCCTCCGAAGCCGGCCGCCGCGCGTCCAGCAGCCGTTCCTACGCCCAGTGCGGCGGCGCCGCTCGGCGCCGATGATGCCAAGCGCGCACGCGCCTTGGCAGACAGCATCCGCGCACGCTTTGCCCAAACGCTGGTCGGACAAGACAATCTTCGTGAGTCGTTGATCGTGACGCTGGTGGCGGGCGGCCATATTCTTATCGAATCCGTGCCCGGCCTGGCTAAGACCACCGCGGCACAGACGCTTGCCACATGCGTATCCGGCTCGTTCAAGCGTGTACAGTGCACGCCGGATCTTATGCCTTCCGATCTGGTGGGCACTCAGGTATTCGATTTTGCCTCGCAGAAATTCACCACACAGATCGGCCCCATTCACGCCAATTTTGTACTGTTGGACGAAATCAACCGTTCCAACGCCAAGACCCAATCCGCCATGCTTGAGGCGATGGCGGAAGGCACGACCACTATTGGCGGCCAGCGCATAGCCCTGCCCAAGCCGTTCATGGTCATCGCCACCGAGAACCCCATCGAGGAAGAAGGCACGTTCAACCTGCCCGAAGCCCAGATGGACCGCTTTATGATGAAGGCCGTCATGACCTATCCCACTGCGGATCAGGAAGCGCGCATGCTGGCCATGCTCTCCCGCCGCGGTTCCGACATGATCGGACCGGACAGCATCACCGGCGAGCGCATCACCGTTGCCGACGTGGACTTCCTGCGTACGGCCGCACGCCGCGTGCATGTCTCCGACGCCATCATGCGTTATGCAGTCGATATCGCCGCCACCTCACGAGGGGCCGGTTCCAGGCCGATCAAGGGATTGTCGTCCCTGGTTCGTCTGGGTGCCTCCCCGCGTGCCACCATCGCTTTGATTCGCATCGGTCAGGCCAAGGCATTGCTCTGCGGCCGCGACTACGTGGTGCCGGAAGACATCAAGGCCTTTGCCCACGAAGTGCTGCGCCACCGTATCATGCTCACCTTCGAGGCATTGGCTGATGGTGTGGTCAGCGATCAGATCGTAGACAAGATCGTCGAAACGGTTCCCGTTCCGTGAGTTCCGCTTCCGTCCGTAAGAAGATAGAGGCCCTTGGCACCCAGATGAGTCTGCCTACCGTAAGGAAGGCATTGGGTGTGTTGGAGGGCGAACACGCATCCGGCCGCCGTGGCGGCGGGGGTGACGTGATGGATATGCGCGCCTATGAGCCGGGCGACGAGTCCCGTCTGATCGACTGGAAGACCAGTGCTCGTCAGGGTCGCCCTATGGTGGTGCAGCGCGAACGTCTGTCTACCTCCCGTGTCTGGCTGCTCATGGATGTGGGCCGTGAGATGACCGGCATATGCCCTTCCGGAGAACAGGCATACGAGGTGGCCGCCAATGCGTTGCGCATGTTCGCCGCGCTGTCGATGCGACGCGCCGATGACATCTCTCTGGTGTTCGGCGACGAGTCAAGCATCACGCGCATTCCATTCAATGGTGGATTCGCGCAGTTTGAACGCACGTTGGATACCGCATTGCGCCGCAACTGGAACCATGGGCGCAATATCGATGCATTGCTGGAATATGCACGCCGCATCAAAGACCACGAAGCCCTCATCGTGTTGGCCACCGACGAGCATGCGATGGCCGAACGACACATCATACAATTCCGTCGCATTGCCCGAACGCATCCGGTGGTGCTAATCGATGTGGCCACCTTAAACCCGTTTTTGCCGGTATCTCACGGTCATCGTGCTCCTCTGGATGGCACGACCGGCCGCCGTGTGCCGGCATTCCTGCGGTCCCGGAAAAGCGCCAATGAGGTTTCCACTCATCGTGAATACATGGCCGCAGCGTTGGAGCAGGAACTGACCCGTGCTGGCTCTCACATGATTCGTGCCACTTCCAGCGAGGCCATGTTCGATCGCTTTGTCACATTGGTCTCCCGCGCACTGGCAAGGACCACGCGCAACCAGCTTGGTTCCGCCCCCGACCTGATGTTGGCAGGTAGCCGATGAGCAATACCGTTATTCTCGCCGTTGACCCCAGCGATCTGCAGACGGTTGACGCTTTGACTTTGGCGGGACCATTAACCGCCCTCGTGGCGGTGTGCCTGGTATTGGCCGTGGTATTGGTGATTACGGTCATAGTGATGTCCCGCCCAAGGCGAAACTCCGCAAAAGCCACGCAGCCAAGGGGCGCACATAATGAGGCGGGACCAAAGGCCACATGGCATGCCCGCATCAACGACGTACTGAGCCGTTATGAATCCGGAACGCTCAATCGTGAAGACGCGTTTGTGGAGCTGGCTCTTATCGCCCGTGATTTCGCAGGTGCTTCCAGCGGCAAACGACTGGAGGCCAGCACACTCGCCGATTTGATGCGCCTGCCGCGCACACCGGCGAATCGTCAAGGTCTGGATACGTTGCGCCACACCATCGAAGCCCTGTACCCACCTGAATTTGCCGATCCTTCGTTGAACACGCTGGCCAAGAGCGTTACCGTGAAGGAAGCTGCCGGCTGGGTCTCGAATCTGGTGGAAAGGTGGCGATCATGATGTTGTCATGGCAATGGCCTTGGGCCGCTCTTGCCGGCGTTCTGATCGCCGCAGCGATCATCCTGTTGTTCGTCGCATTCTCCCGTCGAGTCAAGCCCGCGGACGAGGCAGTATTTTCGCTGGACGATGATCTCAACACCGAGCATGCGTCACGTCTGTTCCGCCAATGGCGGGCATTGGGACGACTGGCAGTCGTTCTCTTGGTGATCGCGCTGGTGCTGGCCATCGCGTTGGTGGCACGCCCCTCCCAAGTCGATTCCAGCGATGAACGCGCCTCCAGCCGCGACATCGTGCTGTGCCTGGATGTCTCCGGTTCCACACTGCCCTACGACCGCGAAGTCATCGACACCTATCTGGAATTGGTGAAGCATTTTGAGGGTGAGCGCATCGGCATGAGCATCTTCAATTCCACGTCACGTACGGTGTTCCCCCTTACTGACGACTACGAACTGGTCACCGAGCAGCTGACCGCAGCCAGCAAGGCGCTCAAGGGCGTGCAGACACAGGACGACATCGACAAGATGTCAGACGCCCAATATCAGAAAATCGCGGACTGGCTGGAAGGCACGCAGAACCGTAAGGACGCCACCTCGCTTATCGGCGATGGCGTGGTCTCCTGCGCGGCCATGTTGCCCGGCTTCGCCTATGGTGCCGCCAATGAAACGAACGCCAAGCGCCAACGCGCGGCTTCCATCGTGCTGGCCACCGACAATATCGTCTCCGGGCAGGAAACGTATTCCCTCACCGAGGCGCTGGACCTGACCGAGCAGACCATGATTACCGTCGATGGCCTGTACTCCGGCCCGAAAACCAGCGAGTCCGATCAGACCACCGCCGACATGAAATCCGCTATCGAAGCTCATGGCGGTGTGTTCCTCACCCAATCGGATGGCGCGTCCGTCAATGAATTGGTACGTGATATTCAGTCGCGCAGAGACACCGAGTCCGACAACCAGTCGAAGGCATCCATGACGGACGCCCCCGGACTGTGGGTGCTGGCGCTGGCCGTGATTCTTATTATCTGGATTGCATGCACCTGGAGGCTGAGACGATGAACGGATTCACCTTCTCCCCCGCCTTGGGATGGCCTGTTGGCGGCGCTTTGGCAGCCATCGCATTGGTACTGGCCGTGGTCGAAATCGTGCTTTTCGTTCGCCGCCGTCGCAAAGCCTCCAGCGACGAGACCATTGGCGCCACCATTCGCCGCACATTGATGCTCGTGATTGCGGCAATAATGCTGCTGACCCCCAGCGTGGTGACACCGACCACATCCCGAGCCATCAATGCCACTGATGTGATTGTGGCCGTCGATACCACCGGCTCGATGGCGGTGGAAGATGCCACATACGGCTCCACCGAAGCCATTACGCGTATCGACGCCGCGCGAAAGGCTGTGCACGACATCACGTCAGCCTATCCGAACGCCAGTTTCGCTGCCCTGCGATTCGGTGCCTCGGGCACCTTGGACGTACCGCTTACGCCAGATACTCCGGCCATCAACAATTGGGCGGACACTCTGGCTGTCGAGGCCACCTCCGTCTCCGCCGGATCCAGCCTTGATGCGCCTATCGACCAGTTGCTGCTCACCGCCAAATCAATCCGTGAAGCCCACCCGGACGATGCAATCGTGCTGTATCTCATCACTGATGGAGAGCAGACCTCCAACGTCACCCGCCGCACCTTCTCCTCGCTGCGCCAATATCTCAATGACGGATTCACCGTCGGCGTGGGCTCGACGGAAGGCGGGAAGATTCCGGTCATCGCTGATGGCGTGAGCGCCGCCGACGCGAATGCCGCCGACCAGTGGGTCACCGATCCGGATACCGGTGAAGCCGGCATCTCCAAAATGGACGCGCAGAACCTCAAGGACATCGCCGACGAAATCAGCGGCACCTACGTGCCCGTGAATGCTTCATCGGCCTTGGCTGATCAGGTGTCCGCCAAGGCCTCAAAGCAATGGCGAACCACTGTCACCACCAAAAAACGCACTCGCACCACTGCAGTGGTCTGGCCGCTGGCAATCGCACTGGCAGTGCTGTTGGCGTGGGAATTCGGCGCGTGGATCGCCACATCAAGGAGACTGCTATGAGCACAGGCAAGACTTCTCGAAACGCCCGGCTCCCCTTTGGCGCGCGCATCGCATTGGCCATCGCCGCTGCGGTGCTGGTACTGATTGCCGGTGTGGCCGGGGCTAACCTGTCTGCCACCGTTACGTTCAACCGGGCCACCGCATCGCTGAAGGCCAATATCAAGGCCGCTCAGGACGAGTCCACCGACATGGATACGCTCAACGCCCAACAACAGCAGACCGATGCCCAATTCGCCGAGGCCAACAGCATGCGCGCGGTGCTGCTGCCGCAGATCAAAGATGCCATCGATGCCAATGCCGCAGCCTCCGCACAGCTGACGAAAATCACCTTGCAACAGGTCGAGGCACAGCGCAACGGTACGGATGCCCAGAACAGCACCGATGCACAAAGCTCAAGCACATCGAACGGCAACGCCACCAAGAGCGGGAATCTGACCGATGAGCAAAAAAAGCAGGTGGAGGAGCTGATGAAGGCCAACCAGCAGTCCACCGACACGCAGGCGAATACCGATACTTCCAATCAGAAAGCGGAACAGAACGCGGGCAGCGGCGCTTCCAAACCGTGGTAATGGGTGATGGGTGCGCCATCCATATCATTCATGGTGATTGTGGATAACTGACTGCTTTCGGCAAGCTGGAACCACATAAGTCGTTTCGGCTGGACATGGGCGTCTCCAATCCTTTTAGCTGGGTATATGAACATACCCGGTATCAATCCAACACCAGCAGGTGTCGCCGGCAATTCGGCGGCACCGTTCAATTACGGAGTCTGCCCCTGCCATGCGGCAGTGCAACGCAGCCGTGACCTCGTTGCGACGCAACGAGCCTCCACCATCGCAACGATAGATCGCACTGCGGCCGCTATCGTCTGCTCGAAAGACATCGCGTGGGCCGGACCGGCGTCTGAGGAATTCCGCTCCCGCCTGGACGAATTTCGGTCCAAAGCCGCACTGTTGGCTGACGACATGGAGGCTACCCACCGATTGGTTTGGGGGTCGGCATGACGAACGGAAACCATTACTGGCAGGTGGAAGCCAGCATTTACGGTGGAGCCGGCTACGCGCCAGCCACACGCAAGGAATACGCGGCTATCGCCAAATCACTGGAGAGCGAAGCCGCCGCACTCGAAGCGTGTGCTGCTTCGTGGGATGCGGGAGCCTTGCAATTACAGGCACACCGTTCCAGCGCGCCGATGTGCCCCGCACTATCACCAGGGAACCCTTCGATAGCCTACGCTCACACCTCGCTGCCATATGCGTCTGTGGGAGCACGGTGCACTGAACATGCGGCGATGTGCCGGCAGTTCAGTCAAGATCTTGCCAGCACCGCACAGCTGCTGATTCGCGCGCATTCGCTGTATTCCGATGCCGAGCTGGTTGCTAGACGGGTGTTCAGTGAAACGTTGCAGGCCGCCACCCAGCGGTACCCTCAATACGCGCTGCTCGGCTTGGGAGCCGTAGCCGCCGGTGGTTTTCTGGCCGGATGGGCCATTGATGGCAAACCGAACCCTGTGTGGATGTCTACGGCCACCTATCCGTTCCAGGAGGGAGTATTAAGCGGTTTTGGTGCGATGCTCGGCTTCGTGAGGCCGGGACAGGGCATATTAAGCACCAATGAGGTCAATAAAGGCGCCGGCACCATCGCAGTATTCTCAGGACCGCTCAAAGATCTCTTCCAAGGGAACCAGCTCACTGTGCAGGAGGTGCACACCGACGCCGAAGTCGTTCAGGCAAGCAGCTCGGTGGCCGAATCAATGGAGAACCTGAGGCGACTGGCGGAGGAACGGCTCGGAAAAATATCGCTCGACAGCGGTTTGGAATACGGCACCATCGCGATTCAACGATACAAACGCTCCGATGGGACGAATGCCTGGCTCGTTACGATTCCCGGAACCGACGGGCAAGACGATTCCCCGTTTGGTTGGGAACAGAACATAGAGCTGATGAGCGCATACGCCTTGCGCCGCAGGAAGGCGGACAGCGCGCGGATGGTCGCCGAAGCAATGCGGCAGGCCGGCATCAAATCGGATGAACCGGTGGCCCTTATCGGTCATTCGCAAGGAGGAATCGCCGCGGCGGCCATCGCCTCGGATTGGGCGGATCAATACAACATCCAACATGTGGTGACCGCAGGCTCACCGATAGCGAACCATCCGATTCCGGAACGAACTTGGGTAACCAGCGTGGAAATCGATGACGAACTGGTAGCCGCATTGGATGGTGCCGCCAATCCGGCCAAGGCCCATTGGCTGACGGTGAGCGGTCATGTCACGCCTGCACCGGCTCCTACGCCAAGCACTGTTGATGCAGATGGCTTCTGCACACCGGGAAGAGTATCCATCGCAGGCCATACCCCATATGATGCGGCACAGGTTTCCGGCGAGCCCACCGATGGCCGTGAGATCAGCCACTGGCTCAAGTACCATCAGGCCGCTTACCGGAATGCCTCCGACCTTGGCTCCCCCGCCGTGCAACGCCACGAAGCGCACTTCCAGCACGTTATCGACGGGGAGCTCAAGGAGACCCGCTATTACCAAGGTCGCATGTCTCGGGCACAGGCATCAGGCCATGGAGGACGGTAAGCCCTCCATGCGGAGTAATCCCCCAGTCAGGCGCGACGCTCGATGAGCGCGCGGCCGGAGGCGAGACGGTCGAGCACGCCGGTTTTGGCGATGGCGAGCATCAGATACCAGGCCATCACGCCGCTGATCAGCACGCCGCCGGTGATTTCCGAAATCATGTGCACGATGCCGCGCGGGCTCACGAACGACACACCCACATAGCGGAACAGCATGAGATAAATGCCGTATTCCAAGGCGACCAACGCACCGGACGCAATGGAAATCGGCAGATTGAACATGCGGTAACGCGTCGCGGCAAATGGAAGCTCGGCAAACACGCCCTGCAGCAACGCCGAAATGATGACGAAGCCCAAATCGAACTGGCTGCCGATCACCGTCTCGACCAGTGTGCCGATAAGGTTCACGTACAATGCCGCACCGGGCTTACGCAGAATCAGCACAGCCAGGGTGCCGGAGAAGTACCAGACGGCGTGCACGATGCTGGCAAAGCCGGGAAGAATCGCACCGAACACCGAGGAGATCGGCATGTAGGCAAAGTTGAAGCCCCAGAAGATTACGCCGCAGGCCGCGCCCAGCGTAGCGCCGACCGCAATGTCCAACGGCTGCCATTTCAGCGACGATACGGCGACTGGACGTTTGGGAAGAGTATGGATATTGACGGTTTCGGGCATGGTAATCTCCTTGCCTTAAGGGCCGCACACAGTAATCGGATCGGGGGGGCGTTCCTTGACCTGCGCGGCTCGGGCGGGAACGCCACACCACAGTATAGCCGCTCGGTTCACGGCTGGAAGTACCCTTGGAGGTTATGAAGCTTACCGATATTTCCCCCGCAATCGCATTGACCCCGCTTGACGGCCGCTACCACAAGGCCACCGCTCCGCTCGTTGAATACATGAGCGAACCCGCCCTCAACCGTGAACGTATGCGTGTCGAAGTCGAATGGATGATTCTTCTGGCCAACGGCTTCGAGGGCAACGGCAACCAGCCGATCGTTGACGGCGTCAAACCGTTCACCGAAGCCGAGCAGACCTTCCTGCGTGCCATTCCCGAGGATTTCGGCGCTGAGGGCATCAAGCAGCACGCCGCTCACGAGGCCATCACCCACCACGATGTGAAGGCTGTGGAGTACTACATCGACGACCAGATCGACAAGGCTCCGACCGAGCTGACCAACATCAACGATGAGCTGAAGACCCTCGTGCACTTCGCCTGCACGTCCGAAGACATCAACAACCTCGCCATCGCCCGTTGCGTCAAGAACGCCATGGAGAACGTGTGGACCCCTGAGTTCGAGCGCATCATCGATCACCTTGCCAGCAAGGCCGAAGAGTTCAAGGACATGCCGCTGCTCTCCCTCACCCACGGCCAACCGGCAACGCCGACTACGCTCGGCAAGGAGCTCGCCGTCTACGTCTACCGTCTGAACCGCCAGCTCAAGCACCTCGAAAATCAGGAATACCTGGGCAAGATCAATGGTGCGACCGGCACGTTCGGTGCCCATCTGGCCGCCTGCCCGGATGTCGACTGGGTCGCCGTCTCCCGCGAGTTCGTCACCAACCGCATGGGACTGACCTGGAACCCTCTGACCACGCAGATCGAAAGCCACGACTGGCAGGCCGAGCTCTACTCCACCGTCTCCCACGCCAACCGCATCATGCACAACCTGTGCGTGGACGTGTGGATGTACATCTCCCGTGGCGTGTTCGCCCAGGTGCCGGTCAAGGGCGCCACCGGCTCCTCCACCATGCCGCACAAGGTCAACCCGATTCGTTTCGAGAACGCCGAAGCCAACTTCGAAATCAGCTGCTCGCTGCTCGACACCCTCTCCGCCACGCTGGTGGAATCCCGTTGGCAGCGCGATCTGACCGATTCGACCACCCAGCGCAACATCGGTTCCGCACTCGGCTACTCGCTGCTTGCCCTGACCAACCTTATGGGCGGCCTCGAATCCATCCACCCGAACACCCACGTCATCGAGCGTGAGCTTGACGGCAACTGGGAAGTGCTTGGCGAGCCGATTCAGACCGCTATGCGCGCTTGCGAGCTCAGGGGTCTGCCGGGCATGGACAAGCCGTACGAGAAAGTCAAGGAGCTCATGCGCGGTCACACCATCAACAAGGAGCAGGTCGAACAGTTCATCGACCAGCAGTCCTTCGACCCGGAAACCGCCGCTCGTTTGAAGGCTCTGACCCCCGCCACCTACACCGGCGTGGCCAGCCAGCTTGTCGCCTTCGATCGCTGAGCCCGGCTCACCCCGCACACTCCAACACCATCGAACTGAACCGAACAAGGACAGGCGTCAGGTAGCTATTTCATGACCACTGAACAGGATCAGTCCACTACGGAAGATCGCCCGAGCGAGGCATCTTCCTTCACCTCCGACCGGCCGATTGCCTCTGGCGACGGCCGGTCGGCCGATTATCCCGTCGAACAGTCGGACTCTTCCATGAATAGCTCCGGCAAAGGCTCTGGACCCTATATCGACGACATCGCCCCACGCCGCACCCGCGATTTTGGCGATCTGACCCGCGCCGGGCTGTCGTTGCTCATGGCAGCGGTGGTCATGGTGTTTGCCGTATACCTTGGCGGCATGACCCGCGGCGTCGAATCCGACGCCCATACCGCAGCCACAGCCATTAATTGGTTGGCTGATTTTCCCTCAACCGTACTTACCCAGCTAGCCACCATCGTCATCGTGGTAATCGTGCTGGCGCAATTGCTGATAGCCCGGGAATGGCTGCAGGCCGCGGTCTCTGCCTTGGCTATGTTTGCCGGCTATGGTGTGGCGGCCGCCATATCCATACTGATTAGTGGATTGCATGATTACACGCTGGCACTGGCTTTGGTCTCTGCCGCCACTTCCTTCGGGTCGGCTCTGCTGCCCAGCATCTATGGTGGCATGGCGGCTTTCCTGACTGCGGCAGGCCCTCGTCGAACCCGCTCCACGGTCAAGTGGGGATGGAATATTCTGTACGCCACCGCCGCAGTGATGGTCGTCCTCTCCTGGCACTCCGTAACCGGCATGCTGGTTTCCATGGCAGCCGGCCGTGCGATGGGCATGCTTATCCGTTTTCTTATCGGCACGCAAAACAAAGGCGTGTGGGGCGATGAGCTTGTTGCCACATTGCACAGCATCGGTCTGGATACGGCATCGCTGATTCGCCATCAGGAGTTGGACGACGGCAAGGGCAAATCCTTGGCCGCCACATTGGACGACGATCTGACCGAGGGATCGCGCATTTATGATCTCGAGACCACGGATAATCGCCGTTTCATCGTCTCCGTCATAGACGCGCAGACGCATACCGCCGGCTATCTCAAACAGCTGTGGGACTGGGCCCGATTCACCAGCGTGTCCATTCGCCGAGACCGTTCCGTGCGAGACGCCGTCCAGCATCATTTCGCCATGCTGCTGGGATTACACAGCATCAATCTACCGGCTCCGATCGTATATGGCATCGCCGATACCGATGAGTCCGCCATTCTGGTGCTGGATGCGCATACCATCGAAATGCCCGCCAATCTCAATACCCTGACCAAGGCCGATGCCGTGGCGTATATGCGCTACTTGTCCGTGGCGAATCGCAGAGGTTACACGCACCGCCGCATCACCCCCGATACGCTTGCGCGACTCGAGGACGGCACCGCAGTAATTGCCGGTTGGCTCAACGGCGACAACGCCTCCGCCTCGGCCAACACCGCACTGGATAAGGTGCAGCTGCTCACACTGTTCGCTGCGCTGATCGGCGTGGAGCCGACGATTGAAGCGGCCCGGGAGACTTGGGGCGACGCCACGCTGACCTCCCTCGTGCCATTCATCCAAAAAGTCGCGGTGCCCTCCCCCACACGCGCACTGGACACTTGGGATAAGCAGCTGCTCACAGCATTGAGAAGCCGTATCAACGCCATGGCCGATGAAGACGTTGTGGAATCCACCGAACCGGCGACGCTTGCCCGATTCTCCTGGCGCTCGATGCTGACCATGCTGCTGGTCATCGTTGCCGTAGTGGTGGTGTTCACACAGCTCAATCCCGAAGAAATTATCACTGCGCTGTCCAACGCCAGCCCGTTGATGGCGGTGGTCACGCTGCTCTTCGGTGTTTGCGGATGGATTGGATCGTCGATTTCGCTGGGGTCCTTGATAGATCGTGATAAGCGCGATAATACGGGCGTGTTCATGAGTCAGGTGGCGGGTGGATTCGCCACTGTCTCAATGCCTGCAGGCGTGGGGCCCTCGTTCGTCAATCTGCAATTCCTGCGCAAATCGGGATATCGGAACACCCAGGCCACTGCGATTATGAGTGCGGCGCTGGTGGTGTATTACGCCGTCTACTTCTCCATGCTGGTGCTGATTGGCCTGTTCACCGGGCGTAGCACGTTCTCCGGTTCGATTCCGACCAATACCCTGGTCATTGTGCTGGGAGCAGTGGTCGTGGTGATTTCCGTGGCGATGATGATTCCTCCGCTACGACATCTGGTGACACGCCGTCTGGTACCTCTGGCCAAGACCTATATCAACCAGTTGCTGGACGTACTTTCCCAGCCTCGTCAACTGACCATCAGCTGCCTGGGCGCATTGTTCCAAAACGTGACAACCGGCTTGGCATTCTGGTCGGCGTTGCAGGCTTTTGGCCATGCTTCCAACCCCATAGAGACGACTTTCGTGTTCATGCTGGCATACGCACTCGGTTCCGCCGTTCCCACCCCCGGCGGCCTAGGCGGCGTGGAAGCCGCATTGACATTCGCATTCGTGGCGGTCGGCGTGCCACAGGGCGTGGCATTGTCTGCCACACTGCTGCATCGTGTGGTGTTCTACTGGCTGAGAATCCCCCTCGGAGCAGCTGCCATGAAGTGGCTGGACAAGCACAATCTCGTCTGATTTTTGCCCTTGCCCTCCCCTCGAAAAAAACACATAAATCCTATATAAAATGCGGGTTTTCGCAGTCACATGCGCTATTATCATTGATTGAACGGGCAAAGCAACAAATGCCGCCCCCTGACCAAGAAGGATGCTTTATGGCATACAACAAGTCTGATCTCGTTTCCAAGATCGCCCAGAAGTCCAACCTGACCAAGGCTCAGGCCGAAGCTGCCGTCAACGCTTTCCAGGACGTGTTCGTCGAGGCAATGAAGTCCGGCGAAGGCCTGAAGCTCACCGGTCTCTTCTCCGCTGAGCGCGTCAAGCGCGCTGCTCGCACCGGCCGCAACCCGCGCACCGGTGAGACCATCAACATTCCGGCTTCCTACGGCGTTCGCATCTCCGCCGGCTCCCTGCTGAAGAAGGCCGTCACCGAGTAACCTGCCGCTAGCAGCGAGAGTCTCGTAGAGTGACAACGAGATAGCAAGAACCCCGACCATTGTGGTCGGGGTTCTTTGTGTATTGCGACGCAGATTAGGGGGGGGGGGCTATTTAAACCTGCACAGGCTCATCAGAACCATTCGGAAGCACTCCCATCAACTGTGTGAATTCTTCGGTCGGCTCGGATTCGAATGGGTCGAGAAGCACGGCTTCGCGGCGTTCGGGAGCCGCCACGGTTAAGTGGGTCCAGTCTGCGGAGAACTGGGCTCCGGCGGCAAGCGCTGCCCTGATGAATTGACCACGCAGGGCTGCACGAGTGTCGGTAGGCGGATTGTGCACGGCGATTGCCACGTCATTGCTCGTCAAGAGTTCGCGCAGCTGGTTGCGAGAGGTCAGTGAACCATACAGGCGGCCATTGGCGATGTCGTGGTAATCGAGCTCAAGCTGTTCCAACTGGGCGAAGGTGACATCCGGTCGACGGTTCCTGAGTGCGTCGAATAGACGCTTCTTGGCAGCCCAGTCCACACGGTCGGCGAGCGCATCGTATTCACCGTGGTCCAGTGCGTCCAGAGCACGGTGCCACTCCCCCATGACGGTCTTGATTCCCGTCACCGGCAGCGAGCCGACCAAGGCATCATCATGATTCGTGATAAAGGCTTCGACCGCTGCATAATACCGGCGCTGCAAATCCAATGCAGTCACAGATTCGCCCGATTCAAGCGCCAGTTCGGCATGTGAGTTGTCCGGGAACCGGCTGACGGCACGGTTGGCAGCCGCAGGGTCAGCAAAGGCATAGTCCTCGAATCCAGAAGGAACTTCATTGCGGAAGGCATCTTCAATCACGCACAGCACGAGGTGCGTCACGGCAAGCTTCATCCATGTGGCCCATTGCGAACGGTTCGAGTCGCCGATGATCACATGCAGCCGACGGAAGGAGTCGGGGTCGGCGTGCGGTTCGTCGCGCGTGTTGACCATCGGACGGGAACGCGTGGTGGCCGAGGAGACGGCTTCGTCCAGGAAGTCCGCACGTTGGGTGATCTGGAAGCCGTCCGGAGTCATGCGGCCGGCGCCGGTGAACAGTTGACGGGTGATGAGGAACGGCAGCAGCTGGTGCTCGATGGTCTCCAACGGCACAAAACGGCGGACCAGATAGTTCTCGTGGCAACCGAAAGCGTGACCGGCGGAGTCAACGTTGTTCTTGAACACGTGAATCATGGCGCGCTCGCCGTGAGTCTCACGCAGTTTGCGCTGCGCCTTCAAAGCCAGATTGCGCATGACCTGTTCGCCGGCGAGATCCTGAGCCAGAGCCTCGCGCGGATCTCGTGCCTCGGCGGTGGCGTATTCGGGGTGGGATCCGACATCCAGATACAGGCGTGAACCATTATCCAGATAGGTGTTGGTGGAACGTGAGCGGGACACGACCGGCTGGAACATGGTCATGGCCACCTGGCCGGCGTCCACCGGCTTGCTGGCACCGGTCACGGACACTCCGTATTCGGTTTCCACGCCGAAAATACGGCAGAACCCGTCCATCTCAGCGGATGGCACGGGTTCCGAAGCATGCAGGGAGCGGGTGCCGCTGTCACGCAGCTGAGGCATCACTCGCCACCTTTTTGCACGAAGCTGTTGACGTATTCCTCGGCATTGGTTTCCAAAGTGGATTCGATGTCGTTGAGAATGTCGTCGAGTACGTCGGACTGGTCCTCAGCTTGGATGTCTGGCTGCACGGAAGCGAGCGTCTCATCTTCCTGAGCCGCCGACTGCTGGGCTTGCGACTGTTCAAATTGTTGTGGCATGTTGCCTTCTTTTGTGAATTGATTCGATTTGAGGGCTCCCCTCAGTCTCGCTTCGCGAGCCAGCTCCCCTCAGAGAGGGGAGCCAAGGATCCCAAGACAGATCAAGTATTTATCGCTGGTTGATGGAATCGGGCCAGGGGTATCGCTGCAGGTATTGCCGCAGTTCGCGAATGATCAGGCCGTTGGAGGCCACTACGTCATTGTCGTGACGCCAGTGGATGCGTTCGCCGTCCCATCGGCTCAGCGTACCCTGGGCCTCCCACACCACCACGGTTCCTGCGGCGATGGCCGCGATGTCCCACACGTGCAGCATGGGTTCAAAGTAGGCATCATACGTACCGTCCGCAACCTTGCACAAGTCAAGCGAGGCGGGACCGACACGCTTGATATCGGCCGGCTGTCCCGCAAGAGCGGATGCGACATCAAGGGCACGCTGAGATTCGCTGGGGATGAAGGACATGCCATAGCTCAGCACGGAACCGTCCAGCGAGGAGGTCATCGAGGGAACGACTTTGTCGCGCTTTTCACCGACAGCAGTCTTATGAATACGCACGGCTCCCGCTCCCCTGGCGGCCAAATAGGTCAAGCCCAAGGCCGGCGCATGCACCACACCGATAATGGGCTTGGGCTCATTATCCGGCCCGAACTCAAAGAGAGCCGCTGTCAGGGTCCATTCGCTCATGCGGCGCACATAGTTGATGACACCGTCGATTTTGCCGATGTACCAATAGCGCTGACCAGGGCGGCTTTCGGCGGGGCGTGTGGTCCAGAACCCGTCGAAATGGGCGATGTCGGCAAGTCTGGAACTCATGAAACGCAGAATCTTGCTGTCGGTCTCCAGCCTATAGCGAGGGCCGTGTTCGCCATCGTCCGTACTGGGCAGGGCGAGATTGCGTGGGTTGAGCTGATCGTGAAGGGCGTGCTGGCCGGCTTCCTCAAGCAATCCGGCGACCTTGAGCGCCAGGTTGCGCAGGTCCTGTGAGGTCTCTTCGCGTGTTTCTTCCATAGTCATCAAGTTTACCGTTCGCCATTGATGGCCAATGCCTTCAGTAGATCGATGGCGTGTTCGGCTGCGTTGAGCTTTGCTTCGCAACGTGCTTTGCCATAGGCGAGCGGATCGGAGATGTCCAAGGAGAACAAGTGATGATCGGGCGCGGCCATATGCCCCGCATTGCCGTAGAACTCGGTCGCCTCTCCGGCATCGACTGCGTTAGGGTCTCGTGCGGTCAGGCGAGACCAACTGACGGCTGCCACTTCGACGCCAAAGCGCTCCACCAATTTGGCCCTCAGCCATGCGCGGGTATTTTCAGGAGGCTCTGTGGTGGCACGTGCGAGGTCGGCTGCGGCGTTTACCCGCTCGGTACGCGGTTCAAGCTTGGCAAACACGCTATCCCGAGAATCGAGGGCGGCCCACTTCAAATCGATGACCTTCAGACGAGAATCGTCCCAACCGTTGGCGGCATCGGGGGTTGCCGCTCCGGTGATCTTTCGGCGCAACTTTTCCAACAGTTGCCATTTGAGCAGCCATTCAACACGACTGGCCTCGCCGGTCATGGTAAGACGCTGATCGGCGTCGGCATGACGGATGGCGACGCAATCGGCAAGCGCCTGCCCCCACATCGCCATGACGGAAGTGGTGGACTTGTCCGGCCATGCGGGTTCCCCGGAGGTGTCCGTGCCGTCAATCAGCGCAGCGACCTGGTAAACGGCTTGCCTCAGCTTGAGCTGAATCAGCCAGGCGGTGGTCTCACCGCCATTGGCCAGCGGCAGTGCAGCGTCTAACGTGAGGTCATGTGAGACGACGTGCACGGCTTCCACCGGATCGGCCAGCTCAAGTTCGTCAAGAAAAGCGTTGAGATCAAAGCCGGCCTCATCAGCATGCTCGAGCAGCCACAGCAGCATGCTCGTAGTGCCAAGCTTCAACACTTGCGGCACATCCATGCGGTTGGCATCGCCAACGATGACATGCAGGCGGCGATACTCGTCGGTGGCGTGCGATTCGTCGCGCGTGTTGATAATCGGCCGTTCAAAAGTGGTCTGCAATCCGACCTTGGCGTGGATATAGTCGGCACGCTGGCTCAGTTGATAACCGGGCATCTCACTGCGCTCGCCGATTCCCACGCGACCGGAGCCGGCGTATATCTGGCGCGTGACGAAGTGCAGAGTCATCAGGCGAGTGACCTGATCGAAGGGAACCGCACGGGCCATCATATAGTTCTCGTGCGTGCCCCAGCAGGAACCTTTGCCGTCCACGTTGTTGCGATGTAGTTCGATAGGCGTGCCGGTCTGGCTGCTGGCCCGCTCGGTGGCGGCTTGCATGATGAGGTCGCCAGCATGATCGTAGAGGACGGCCTCGAATGGGTCAGTCGTTTCCGGTGCGGAATATTCGGGGTGCGCATGGTCGACGTAGACACGGCCGCCGTTGGGGGCGATCACGTTGGTGATATTCAGTTGCGGTGCATCGGTGAGCATGTCAGGGCGTGCCGCAGCGCGTTCAAGGCGGGTGCCACGCGCATCGTTGACCGGATCTTCCTGCCGGTAATCCCAACGGATGTTCTTGCTATGGCTGCCTGCCGCACCGTTGACCACATCGAAAGACAGTTGCACCGGGTTATAACGACCGGCTCCGCTCAGCGACACCGCATATTCGGTTTCGGTGCCCATCACACGCTTCACACTCATGGATTCCATAATAGACGTGGCTCCCGGCCTTGCCTGAGCAAAGACGGGAGCCACGAGGTTAGGAATGGGTCATATACGACTGATTATGCGCGTGCCTTTTCGCACGCTGCGTCACTTGGCGGTGGTGTACAGTCCGTTGTCGAACTGGAAGCCGGTGCATTCCTCGTATTCGGAGACCATCTGGTTCCAAGAGGATTCGATGTTGTCGGTCAGGCCGAACAGACCGGAGCGGCCGATGACGTAAACATCCGGGTTCGCATCGGAAATCATCTTCCAGTGCGCCTTGTTGGTGGAGCCGTCCATCTCGATCTCGTAGTTGTAGCCCATCTCCTCGCGCAGAGCACGCAGTTCGACGATCTTGTCAAGCGTCGACTCGAGGAAGCGCTGGCCAGCGAAACCGGGGTCGATGGTCATGATCGTGATCTTGTCGAGCAGATCGATGTACGGCTTGATGACATCGATTGAGGTCTCCGGGTTGAGCACAGCGCCAGCCTTAAGACCGGCAGCGTGGATCTTGTCGATTATAGAGAAAGCCACACCGTTGGCCACCTCGGAGGGGAAGCAGATGTAGTCGCACTTGACCTCGATGAGACGCTCGACCCAGAAGGGGGCGTCCATCACCATCATGTGGGCGCTCATCGGCACATCGGAGATCTTGCGTACCTGTTCCACGAACCAGGGAGAGAGGGTGATGTTCGGCACGAAGTGACCGTCCATCACATCGATGTGGAAGGAGTTGACCTTGTCATTGAGGAAAGTAATCTGCTCCTTGAACTGATCGAGATCCATGGTCATCAGGGACGGTGAGAGCTGAATCTTGCGAGTCATTACTGCGCTTCTTTCTTGAGTAATACGGGATATTTCCAGGTTTTTGGGCATAAGAAACCGCGCGCCGGCGCCACAGACCTTGTGATTCCGGTTGGCCGGCGCGCGGCCTTACTCTGTTGTGATGATTGCGGTCAGTTACTGACCGATATAACGGTGTCCGCTATCTCGCGGTGCCAATCACATGACCTTGATGTCGTCGAGGTCGAGCTCCTCTTCCTCGGCGGAGGAGGACTGCACGGCATCGAGCTGATCGGCGGGGATGTCCTTCTTGATCAGTGCGTAGACCACGCCGGTGACGACCACGTTGGCGGCGATGGCCAGCAGGCCGACCCACCAGTTGGAGCCCATGGTCGGCAGCATGAGGAAGCCACCGAACGGAACCGTTGCACCTTCGCCGTTGGCAAGGGACATCAGGATTGCACCTTCAACGCAACCGCCGAGGCCAGCAGCCACGATGCCACGCACCAGGTCGTTCATCACAATCGGGATGGTGCCTTCGACGATGTTGACCACGCCCATCGGCACGGAGGACTTCAGGGTCTCGACCTCTTCGCGGGTGTAGATGTTCTTGCGCAGCAGCTTGGCGACAAGGAATGCGAAGCCGAAGCCGATCGGGGTGGCGGTGTTGGTCAGCTGCAGAGCGGTGACGGCGCCGTTGAGGCCTTCAGCCTGCAGGGTCAGGGCGAATGCGAACGCGGTCTTGTTGATCGGGCCGCCGAAATCGACGATGGACAGGGTACCGATCACAGCACCGAAGATGAGGTTGGAGGCACCGGACATGGACTGCAGCAGGTTGGTCAGCCAGCTGGTGAACCAGGAGGCCGGGGTGCCGATGATGTAGACCATGATCAGACCGGAGCTCAGTGATGCTAGGAACGGCACGATCAGAGTAGGCATCAGGCCCTTGGCCCAGCTCGGAACCTTCACGAACTTGATGACGGCCACGGCGATCCAGCCGGCGACATAACCACCGATGATGCCGCCGATGAAACCGGCGGAGATGGAGTTGGCCGCGAGACCCACCACAAAGCCCGGTGCGATACCCGGCTTACCGGCGATGGAGAAGGCGATGCCGGTGGCGATGATGACCGGCAGCATGCCCAGGGCCTTGCCACCGAGGGTGGCGAGCGCTTCCAGGAAGTTGAACTTGCCCATCACAAGCGAGTCCTGGCTGGTACCGCCGAAGGCCATACCGATGGCAATGACGAAACCGGCACCGCACACGATTGGAATCATGTACGAGATTGCGGTAAGCAGGTGCCCCTTAAAATTGGCAGCCTTCCAGAAATTCTTCATTGAAATTCCTCCTTGTTTTCTTATCTCTATTGCTGTAAGCGCGGAAAGCGATTACTTTTCGGCGATTTCGTGAAGCTTGGCGATGAGCTTGTTCGGAGCCTTGATCGCGGTCTCGGTGGAGACCTTGACGACCTTCTTGCCGGCAAAGCGCTCTTCGTTGGCGATCTTGATATCGATGGCGAGAATCACAATGTCCGCGTCGGCGATGTCCTGGGCGGTCAGCTCGTTCTCGACGCCGATGGTGCCCTGGGTCTCGATCTTGACCTCATCGCCCGCGGCCTTGGCGGCATCTTCGAGCTTCTGCTGGGCCATGTAGGTGTGCGCAATGCCAACGGTGCAGGCGCTCACTCCGACGATCTTCATGATGTACTCCTTTGTTGTGTTTATTGGTTGCTATTGGTTCGGGAAACGGTTCAGTCTTGGAACGCGGCGATGACCTCGTCGGCATCCTTGGCTTTAAGCAGCGTGTCAACGACTTGCTGCTGGGCCATCTTGCGGGCGAACATCGAGAGCAGCTTCAGATGATCGTTCGCGCCATCGCCGGAGGCACCGACGGTGAACATGACCACCAGCTTGGCGCCGGTGTCATCCAAGGATTCCCACTCGATCTCATGATCGAGAATCGCGATGGCGACGCCGTTGCGGGTCACAGTCTCGCTACGGCCGTGAGGGATGGCAATGTGATTGCCGATGCCGGTGGCGCCTTCCTCCTCGCGCTTGTGCAGTGCATCGAGGAAGTCATCGACGGAGGAAACGTATCCTTGTTCAAACAAGCGCTCGGCGAGCGTGCGGAACACATCTTCCTTGGTCTCGACCTTGACGTCAGTGAGAATCGTGTTGCGATCGAGAACGTCGTTGAGGGTAAGGGTTGCGGTGTCTGCCACTGTGGTTCCTTTCTCCTAGTTGTTGAAAAAAATCGTTTGGTTCCTATTGGAAAATCTGGGTTACTGACTCTTGGCTGCCGGTACTGAACACGTTCAGCACCGCATCGTCGGCCAGTGAGGTGAAGAAGCGTTTCACGGCTTCCCCATCGTCCGCGCTCGGCTGTTCGGGCACCACAGTGAACACGAACCGATTCACTGCCGCGCCTTCACTCCAATCGAGAAGCGGTTCGGCGAGTTTGACGTAGACGAACGCGCCTTCAGTAACCGCCGGGCATGTGGCGTGCGGAATCGCTGTGTTGGTGGCAATAAGCGTATTGCCCAAATCTTCGCGGGCCACAAGGGCTTCGACCAGCGCGTCTTGCTCGCCGAATGACACCACGCCTTGCTGGGCAAGAGACTCAGCCACGCTGGAGATAAGCGTGTGCTTGTCATTGGCGGCCAATGCCGGCTCCCATACCATGAGTCGTTTCATCGTCCCATCGCCTCCCTGCGGATTCGGTTGGCTTCCTGTTCGAGACGGTCCTGATCCTCGGTGGTGAGCATCGCGGACACCACCAACGTGGGCGCTGCGACGTCATCCGGCAGGCGGACGGTGGAAACGACCAGATCGATATCCGAGTATTTGGCGAGCGTTTGCGCCAGATTGCGCGACGACACCGTTTCCACAATGTTGAACCCGGAAAAGCGCTTGGCGATCTTGGTCTGCAATAGCTGCGCGGTGCCCAGGCCCGTTGTGCATACCAGTAGCAGGTTGAGCGGCATCGGAGCACGCTCCACGGCCTGCGCGAAATGCACGGTGATGAAACCAAGCTCCTCATCGTCGATGCGGGCAAGCCCATGGCGGCACTCCAGCTCGCGGCAGGCATCGCTCACCTTGCTGAACAGGTACGGGTATTCAAGCTTGATTTGCTCGAGCAGATTGTTGGCCACACGAATGTTGTTGCGCAAGCGGTTCATCAGCGGCTTCATATGCAGCGACAGGTGAGCGAACAGCGCCTGCTTGTCGATGGTGCGGAAGGCCGGGTCTTCGGCGACATGATCGATGAGTTCATAAGTCAACTCGCGCACGTCATCGGGGATCTCGTGCGGGTCGAGCTGAGCGAAGTCGATGCGCGAGGAAGTGAGGTACTGGTACAGGTAGTAGACCTCGATACGCGGCAGTGCGGTGCCGAGGTAGGCGTCGAAGTTGCCGATGACCTTCTCGCAGACCTGCGTGATCTCCTGATGGTGCTCCATCAGCGCTTCGTCAGCGTTGCCCTGCTCGCCTTCGTCGATCAATGCCCCGACGCCGCGGAAGCGTTCGATGAGAATGTACAGGTGGGTGAACAGGTTCACGCTGTACGGGTAAGGAACCTGTGCGTGGGTGAGGTCCTCGATGAGGTCAAGCTGGTGAGAGACGAATGCCACGTCACGCTGCTGCACCGTATGGTCAGCGTGCATGAACTGACCGTTGGCGATGTCATCATCGGTGACCAGCAGGCTGGCCATCGCACGACGGATGTCGGTTTCGGTACCGGACACCCAAATGACATCGGCGCTGCGGGCAAGATCCAAATCGAACTTGGCAAGCATGCTACGCAAGGTGCGCACATCCACCGCGATAGCGGATTCGCTGATGTAGAACTTGCCCCACAGATCATTGATGCGGTACTGCTGCGGAGCGGTGATGAGCAGACGCTTGATGATCTCGTCGCGGCGTTCCACCGAGCTCAGCACACCGGGCTTGCCGGCTTCCGCGTTGAGGTCTCGCTGGGCGAAGTAATTGGAGGAGTTGAGGCGATAGCCGCGACCGCGCTGCGATTCGATGATCATGCCATTCGTGGACTGTTCGTTGACATGCTTGACGATACGTGACACGATTTTGGTCGACACGCCAAGTACCGCGGACAGCTCCGTTCCGGGAACGAAATCACGGCGGTTCAACAGGTAGTTGAGCAGTGATTTATTGTAGCCAGTCGCCATTGCCTTGCCTCCTTGACATATTCCAATGTAAGGGGAACACGGAGGCGGACTGCCGTTCTACGGACAAACTGTTGTCCGTTGTCTACGGACACTGCCTCCTGTCCGTAGACAACGGACATCAGACCATCAGCCGCTCCGAGTAGCGCTGCCGCACGAACCTAATATGAGAGTTGAGGGCGGTTTTTCCGCCTTTGCACCTGATGCCTGTTCAATAGGTCTCATGAATCTCATGAAAGGAAACACGATGAAGGGTTGGCCTGGAGAATCGGAGCTGAATATACCGTTCAATGAAGTGATCGCCTATGACGCCGCTGCGGCTCATGCCAGGCAGCCGATCGCCAACGTCATCTTTGATTTCGGCAATGTACTGGTCGATTGGGATCCGCAGGCGCTGTTCATGCCGCGCTACAGCGAGAAGCGTATCGAGGATTTTCTCGACAATGACATATCCGGCTTTTACGACGCCTGCGACAGGATGGATGCGGGAGCCAGCCCGGCCGAGGGCATTGCGTGGATACGTGAGACTCATGGTGAACGCTGGGCTGAGATGCTTGCCTACTATTTCGATAATTTCTTGGACTCACTTACCGGCACCATTCCCGGCATGCGCGTACTGGTGCATGACATCAAGACCGCCGGCCTTGGTGTATGGGGATTGTCGAATTGGCAACGGGAGACCATTGGCGAGGCCGAGAACGCCTATGAGATTCTGCGCATGCTGAATGGACGCGTCATTTCCAGTGAGGTCCATATGCGCAAGCCCGATACGGCCATCTATATGAAAGCGTTGGAGTCCTTTGGCATTGATGCCGAGACAACCGTGTTTGTTGACGACAGGGCGTCCAATGTGATCGGCGCGAACCGTGCGGGGATTCGCTGCATCCGTTTCCACGACGAGCGCGGACTGCGAGAGACGCTTATCGATGCCGGAGTGCCGATTCCGGCGGTCGCCGAATAGGTATGTGATCGTTCCGTTGTGCGGCTGACTTATGGCTATAACTCAGCCGCACAGCTGATTCAACGCCCTACTGCACGGATTGCAGTGACTAGTCCAGCGTCGAAACCATTGACGCGCGCCCATTGCACCGGATCGGCATCCAGCAGCGAATCGCGAGTCTCAGCGAACTCATCTTCGACCGCACGGCCAAGCAACGTGGCATCAAGAGCCACATCCTTGCCTGATGCAATCGATGCTTTAACCGCGTGGGTCTTCGCACGGTCAACGATATTCTTGAGGCTCGCGCCGGAAACCACGTCGGCCAGGAACAGCGCATTCCACGTGCCGCGCTCGTCACGCACGTCGGCGAGATGCCGGCGCTCGGAACGTGTATAGATATCTCGCACAAGTACGCGGGAGAGCGCATCGGCATCCAGACCCTGTTCAAGCGGCAGGTCGTCAGTCAGGTAATGACGCACGATGGAGGCGGCGGCCTCGCCGGAAGGCCGGTCTATACGAATCTTCACGTCAAGACGGCCCGGGCGCAGCACGGCGGGATCGATCATGTCCACGCGATTGGATGCGCCAATCACCATCACATTATCGAGCGATTCCACGCCGTCGAGTTCGGAAAGGAACTGTGGCACGATGGTGGTTTCCACGTCGGAGGATACACCGGAGCCGCGGGTTCTTAGCAGCGAGTCCATCTCATCGATGAATACGACCACCAGCTTGCCTTCGGCGGCGCGTTCGCGGGCGCGTTGAAAAATCAGACGAATCAGACGCTCGGATTCACCGACGTACTTGTTGAGCAGTTCAGGCCCTTTGACGGACAGAAATACGCCTTTGACCTGCTGCTCTCTGCCGTTGATAGAGCCATCGCCATCCATGTCACAGCCGCCTTCGCACAAGGCATTGGCCACGGCTTTGGCAATCATCGTTTTGCCATTGCCGGGAGGCCCGTAGAGCAATACGCCCTTCGGCGGCTTCAAATCATAGCGCTCAAATAGCGCGCGATGCTGGAACGGCAGCTGCACGGCATCCCTGATACGGCCGATCTCGCTGTCCAAACCGCCGATGTCGGCAAAGGTGACGTCTGGCGTCTCTTCCAACACCAGATCCCGGTCACTCTCATTGGGCAGCAGTTCGATGGCGAGCCGCACGGACGGATCGACGATAATGCGATCGCCTTGGCTGATGGCGGTCAAACTGAGCGCACTGGAACGGCGCACCAGCACGGGATTGCCGGAAGCATCGGCAACAATCAGACGCCCATCATCGAGTATTTGCTTGACTACTCGAATCTGGCCCACGGTATCGGCATCGCGCTGTTCAACCAGCACAAGCTTCTCGTTGAGCATAACGGTGGAGCCGGCAGCAAGACGAGACGCATTGACGTTCGCTGCCACGGGCACAATCATGCGTCGAGTGCCGGAAATCACCTCGGCACTGGCATGCTGTACGCCGTCCTCATCGGTGTGGGTCGAATCGATTTTGACCATCGTGGCGAAGGTGAGCGGCGGCTGTGCGAGTTGCGCCAGCTGCGATTTGGCTTTGGTGAGCTCTTTGCCGGCACGGTTCAGAGCTTCGGCGAGCGCATGGTTCTTGGCCATAAGCCGGTCGTTCAGCTCGGCAAGATTTTCGGCTTCTCCCATATATGCCTTCACTCCCCTATCGGAACCATCCGAACCCTTATGCGGGCTTGGCGTTATTCATTATGCTGTGCTTTCCTGTTACGCACCACAGTACGCACTTTTTTCACCGCGAACCATACGATGACCACAACCACAACCACGATGACCACGTCTTCGAAAACACCGAGCGCACCTTGAATCGAGCACCATTGGTCTCCGAGCAGATAACCTGCGGACACCAAGATGGTGTTCCATACGGCCGATCCGAGCAGGGTCCAGCCGGTGAACTGCAGGAAATTCATGCGGTTGAAGCCGGCGGGAATGGAAATCAGCGAACGCACCACGGGAATCACTCGGCCGATAAGCACCGACCATGTGCCGTACTTGGTGAACCAATCGTTGGCCTTGCTCACATCCTTGCGGCTGACGCCTGGAATCTTGTCCGCCGCGCGGTTGATACGATGCAAGCCCACCCAGCGGGAAATGCCATACAGCGTCCATGCACCCAGCAAAGAGCCAATGGTGGCCCAGATGATCGCGCCAGGCAGACTCAGCGTGCCGCGAGCCGCGGTGAAGCCTGCGAGTGGCAGAATCACTTCGGAAGGGATGGGCGGGAACACCGATTCGAGCGCGATGGCCAGAGCCACGCCGATGCCGCCGATGGTTTCCATCAGGGTGATGAGCCATTCGGTGATGGTGCCGATCAGGCCGCCTTCAGACGTGGTGCAGATGGGTGTGGGGTTAGCCGCGAGTGCAGTGGCAAGCTCCATAGAAAAACTCATAGAGGGCATTGTCCCAAGGTTTCTCGAGAATCGAAAGCATGATGCAAGAAGATGTGCATTTTATTGACAAGCCCGCCGAAAGCGAAGTTGGGGCTTTGGGCGGTTCCGCCGATTCCGTACCAACGCTGGCTGAGCCCGGTCTGCTGGTGATGGATGTGGACTCCACGCTCATTGATGAAGAGGTTATCGATGAGTTGGGCGAGGCCGCCGGATCCGGCGAGGAAATCGCGAAGGTGACCGAACGCGCGATGCGCGGCGAACTGGAGTTCTGCGATGCGCTGCGGGCTCGCGTGGCGCTGCTTAAAGGCTTGCCGGTCTCCGTGTTCGACGCCGTGCATGACAAGCTGCATTTCACCAAAGGCGCGCTGGAGCTGATTGACACGCTGCATGCGCATGGCTGGAAGGTCGGCGTGGTGTCCGGCGGCTTCCATGAGGTGGTCGACAAGCTGGCCGCCGAGGGGCATATCGATTATTGGATTGCGAACCGACTTGAAGTTGCCGATGGGCGCTTGACCGGCAAGGTGTTGGGCGAGATTGTCTGCAAGACCGTGAAACTGCATGCGCTGCGGGAGTGGGCCAAGCAGCTGGATATTCCGATGAGCCAGACCGTGGCCGTGGGTGATGGCGCGAATGATATTCCGATGATTCAGGCCGCCAGTCTGGGTATTGCTTTCTGCGCCAAGCCGAAGACCCAGCTCGCCGCCGATGAGGCTATTAACGACCGCGACCTGATGCACGTACTCGACTATCTGCGCCGGTAGACCGGTAGATAATTACCGGTATTGGCTGAGGCCCTTATAGTTGAGGCATGACTACATCGGACGCACAGCAGCTCACGCTTGACGGGTTGGCCCCGCGCAAGCGGCGCAAACGTGCGCCCGCGGAGCACACGCCCGCCGAGCATGATCCCATTGCACAAGTGGTGCTCGATGTGCAGGCGCTGCATCTTGGTCAGACATTCGACTACTTCATCGACGAGAAGGACAGTGATGCCGCGCAACCCGGCGTTCTGGTGCGTGTGCAGTTCGGTGGCCAGCGAGTCAGTGGCGTGATTTGGTCGCGTACATCCACTAGCGATACACCGCGCTCTTCAATTCGCTATATCGAGCGAGTGCTGAGTCCTGACGTGCTAGTCCCCGCTTCGATGCGCGAGGATATCGGGCTTATAGCCAATGCCTATGGCGGCACTCGGGCCAATATTCTGCGTTTTGCCGTGCCGCCGCGCGTGGCCAAAGTGGAGACCGAACAGCGGCTGACCGCATCGTTCCAGCGCCCAGTTGGCGGATCGCTGCCAGATAACATACAAGGAGGGTTTGCCGGTCACGGCACACTTCCGGACGGCACCCACCCATCCGGCTCCTCGTTTGAGGTGGCCAGATCGGTCTCGGAGGGCGCCGCACAAGGATATCGTCGCATCGCCGCCAATTATGGTGAGGCCAATGTGTTGAACGATGCCCTGCACGGGCAACGGTTCCAATCCTTTGTTTTCGATTCGCTGCCCGGAGCCCAGGAATGGCAACGGAATATGGCATGGATGGCGGCCACCTCGCTCAGTGCCGGCAAATCAGCCGTGGTAGAGCTTCCCACCATGCGGGAAGTCGAGGATCTGCTACCGGTTCTGCGCAACTACGGGCTCAAACCGTTCTCCCCCACGCCTTCCGGCGGCTGGATAGGCGATGTCGCAGTGCTGAATGCTCAAATGCCTGCGGCGGACCGATACCGTGCGTATTTGGCCGTGGCATTAGGACAGGTAAAGGTGATTATCGGCACCCGCGCGGTGATGTATGCGCCGGTTGAAGGTCCTGCTCTGTTCGCCATATTGGAAGATGCCGCCTATCAAAACATGGACGGCATGATGCCGTATCCGCAGGCACGCGGCGTGATGCGGCTGCGCGCCAAATCACACGGCGGCGTATTCGTGGCGATGTCCAATGCACGCACAGTGCAGAGTCAGTGGGAGAACACTGGCCCAGGCACGGTGGAGACGCCGGTGAGTGGCTATTCCACGGCAATCCATCCGCTTGCCTCACCGCTGAAAGATGCGACGCCGTGGGTTCGCTGGCTGAATCGCGACGAGCTGGCTCGTTTGGCGGATGCGACCATCGGCGCTCGTGTGCCTCATACGGCTGTGCGTGCGCTCAGCAAAGCGTTGGAAAGCGGCCCCGTGCTGCTCTCGATTCCTCAGGACAGTACCAGTGAAGCATTGAGCTGCGCGAAATGCCACCGTCAGGCACGCTGCGCGAAATGTTCCGGTCCGCTGCAATTGCCGGCAGATAGAAGCGAATCCGCGCCTCGGTGCCAATGGTGCGGCGCTGCGGCCATTCATTGGACATGCCCCGGCTGTGGGCATGAACGCATGCGTGTGGTACGTGTGGGGGCGGCCGGCACGGCTGCTGAATTGGCTGGACTGTTCCGCAGCGTGCCGATGGTGTTGTCCAGCAAGGCTCAGGGATTGGCCCGCGATGTGCCGTGCAAGCCGATGATTGTGATTGCCACGCCGGGTTTCGAGCCGCGTGTGCGCCCGGTGAGCAATGAGCGGGGGGCGGCTGGCCACGAATACCGCGCCGTGGCGATTCTTGATGCTTGGACCAGTCTGTATGCACTGGGTGTAGATGCACGCTTGGATACGTTGACGGCTTGGATGCGGGCGGTTTCGCTGTGCGCGCCTCGCTCTCGAGGCGGGCAGGCGCTGATATTGGGAGAGACCGATCCGGCCATCGCTCAATCGTTGATGATGTGGGATTCGCGAATTTTGGCATCCAAGGATCTGGACGAGCGCATGGAAACCGGTATGCCGCCGACTGTGGCCGCGGCCTGTGTGTGGGGCCGACGCGATGCGGTGATGACGCTGATGCAGCGCATTGGCGCGCTCGGAGGAGACTGGGCGGTATGCGGCGAGTTGCCGGGCATGCTGGGACCGGTGCCGATTGCTCAGCCCGATACCGTCGATGCGCGGGAGCTCGAAGCCACGGCCGACCGGGTGAAAGCCGTGGTACGTGTGCCGCAAAGCCAGCGAGCTGAGCTGGCCATCCGTCTTCACCGGGAAACCGCCCGTCATGTGGCCTCTCGGGAACCCGGCGAACTCCGTTTCCGCATTGACCCCAAGGATTTAATCTAGGTTCTTCCCCACGTCGATGTCTCTCTAGCTCCCCTGCGGAGAGGAGCTGTATGCGACGACAGACTGAGGGAGGTCCAAGAAAGACCCAATCGTCTCCAACACGTGAAACGATGATTACAGAACAACAACCTCAAAACGGAGGAGGAACCATGAAGGGTTGGCCCGGAGAGCCGGATATGGATTACAATGTGCTGGTTGCAGACGGCGAAGCTGCCACGAACGCCGGCAAACCAATCACTGACGTGATTTTCGACTTCGGCAATGTACTGATCTACTGGGATCCGGCCGCAGTGCTTATCCCCCGTTACAGCCAGAAGACCATCGACGCATTTCTCGATAACGACATCTCCGGTTTCTACGATGTCAACGACCTCATGGACGGCGGCACCAGCACCGAGGAGGCCATCGCTATTATGCGCGAACGTAAGGGCGACAAGTGGGCTGACATCCTCGACTATTACATCAAGAACTTCCGCGATTCCCTGACCGGCATTGTGCCCGGCGCGCGCGTGCTGGTCGACGACCTCAAGGCCGCCGGCATCGGAGTATGGGGACTGAGCAACTGGGAGGCCAGCCTGTTCCATGTGGCCGAGGAACAGTGTGACATCCTGCAGAAGCTGGATGGCAAGCTGGTCTCCGGTTTTGTTAAGCTGCGCAAACCCCATAAGGAAATCTATGATGCGGCGCTGAAGGAGTTCGGCATCAAGGCGGATGGCGCTCTGTTCATTGACGACAAGGCCATGAACATCGTTGGCTCGAACGATGCAGGCATTCGTGGCGTTCGCTTCCAGAATCCCGTCAAGCTGCGCGAATTGCTCATTGCCAACGGCGTGAACATTCCCGACGTGCAGTAGGACTCTGTTCCGCACCCCGCTTTTGACACTCGTCAGATGCAGAGCCTGCGCATGTGCGGCCACCGCATTCTCGCTTATCCGTTGACAATGGCTTTATCCGTGACATGAGCACGGGTCTGTTCCCACTAAGGAAGAAATATGCTCAAACTAGTGTTTGCCGGCACGCCCGATGTAGCAGTGCCCTCACTTCAGGCGTTCGCCGCCGACTCTCGTTTTGAGGTCGTCGGCGTCATCACCCGTCCGGACGCGCCTACTGGCCGTGGTCGAAAGCTCACGCCGAGCCCGGTCAAAGCCGCAGCCGTGGAGCTTGGTCTGACCGTGATTGACGCCAAGCCTCGCTCCCCCGAGTTCATGGAGGCCCTGAACGGGCTACATGCGGATATCGCCGCCGTCATCGCTTATGGCAATATCCTGCCTAAATCCGTGCTGGATGCCGTGCCGATGGGCTGGTACAACCTGCACTTCTCCAACCTGCCGAAGTGGCGCGGCGCTGCCCCCGCCCAGCGTGCAATCTGGAATGGCGATCCGACTACCGGCGCCGATGTATTCAAGGTCGGAGAAGGTCTGGATGATGGGCCAATCATCGCCTCGTTGACGGTCGAGCTGACTGGTCGGGAGACTTCTGGCGAGTTGCTCACACGATTGGCGGAAGAGGGCGCGCCCATGTATGTGGACGCTTTGGCCGCCGTGGGTGATGGCACTGCCATATTCACACCGCAGCCCGCCGAGGGTTTGGAATACGCGCATAAAATCACCGTGGAAGATGCCCGCATCAACTGGGCTGACCCGGCGGAGACCATCGACCGCCAGATTCGTGCATGCACGCCGCATCCGGGAGCTTGGACCGAACTGTTTGCAGAGGGGTTGATAGCTGACAGCGGCGAGGCCAACGAGGAATCGGCGGATCTTACGACCGCAGTCAAGCCTCTCACATTGCACATTCTTGCCGCGCAACCGGCTGATCAGACGAATCCCAATACTCCGATCGACCTCGATCCCGGCGAACTGAAGGTCGGCAAAAAGAACGTTTGGGCTGGCACTGGCACTGGCACACTGGAACTCACCCAGGTCAAAGCTCAGGGCAAGAAAGCCATGCGCGCTGCCGACTGGGCCCGAGGCGCACACCTTTCCCCCACCGCCTGCGTGAAGTAAAACCGTATTGCTCCTGCTGGCGGGACAAGCCGTATAGCAAACAGCACGGTGGGCTGTTTGTAGGCGAGTGTGAGCCGTCAGGCGAATCAGAAAAAACATGGCCATAGGCCATCCGCGATTGCAGGGCTCGGAGAGCTGTCGAACATAGTGCGGCTGAGTGGTCGTTGTAACATCTCGCTAGGAACCATCCTCAGTCTTGCTTCGCAAGCCAGCTCCCACCAGTCAGGAGCAAAGCAAAAGGTCCGACACCTTCTTCGTGAAGGTACCGGACCTTTTCAACTATGCAATCTGCTATCAGGCAAGACCGGAGAGCTTGTTGATAAGCTCCGGGTCACGGGTCGCGCCCTTGTCGGCCGAGCGGGCGAAGGCGGCGTATGCCTTCAACGCCTGGGAGACGTGACGGTCGCGGTGAGCCACGTAGCCGTCGCCAGCCTCGAGCTCGCGACGACGCTCATCCAGCTGCTCGTCGGTCAGTTCGACGTTCACGGAACGGGCTTCGATGTCGATGTCGATGATGTCGCCGTTCTTGATGAGCGCCACTGGGCCCTTGTTTGCAGCCTCAGGAGCCATGTGGCCGATGGCCAGACCGGAGGAACCACCGGAGTAGCGGCCGTCGGTGAGCATTGCGACCTGCTTGCCGATGCCCTTGCCCTTGACGAAGGAGGTCGGGTACAGCATTTCCTGCATACCCGGGCCGCCCTTCGGACCCTCGTAACGAATCACAAGCGCCATGCCAGGCTTCAGGGTGTCGTTCAGGATGACTTCAATGGCCTGCTCTTGGGAGTCGACCACCAGAGCCGGTCCGCGGAACTTCCAGATCTCCGGCGGCACACCGGCGGTCTTGACCACGCAGCCGTCGGGGGCCAGATTGCCACGCAGCACGGCGAGGCCGCCCTCGTGGATCTCCGGGTGATCGATGTCGTGGATGGCGCCGTTGACACGGTCGCGGTCGAGCGAGTCGAACAAAGTGGTGTGCGTCCACGGTTCCGGGGAGATGATGTGGCCAGGAGCGGCCTTGTACATCTGCTTGGCTTCCTCTGTGCAGGTGGGGCGCATGATGTCCCAATCGGCCAGCTTGGCTTCCAGCGTCGGGTAGTCGATGGAGTGCACGTTGGTGTGCAGCTTGCCCGCGCGCTCGAGTTCGCCGAGGATGCCGGTGATACCGCCGGCACGGTGCACATCGGAGATCTCCCACTTGCCGGAGGGGCTGGCCTTGCAGATGCACGGCACGGTGTGCGAGATGCGCTCGATGTCGTCCAAGGTGAAGTCCACATCGGCGGACTGGGCCATGGCGAGAATGTGCAGCACGGTGTTGGTGGAACCACCCATGGCCACATCCATGGTCATGGCGTTCTCAAAAGCTTCCTTGGTGGCGATGGAGCGCGGCAGCACGGAATCGTCGGAATCGTCGTAGTACTGGTGGGCGATCTTGACGACCTGCTGGGCGGCGCGCTTGAACAGATCCTTGCGGTAGGAGTGAGAGGCGAGGATGGTGCCGTTGCCGGGCAGAGCCAAGCCGATGGCCTCGGTCAGGCAGTTCATCGAGTTGGCGGTGAACATGCCAGCGCAGGAGCCACAGGTCGGGCAGACGGTCTTCTCGTAGTTGAGCAGTTCCTCATCGGAGACGGAGTCGTCGGCGGTGGCGTACATCACGTCGATGAGGTCGGTGCTCTTGACGGTGCCGTCGGCGAGCACCGTGGTGCCGGCCTCCATCGGGCCACCGGAGACGAACACGGTCGGGATGTTGAGGCGCAGGGCGGCCATCAGCATGCCCGGCACGACCTTGTCGCAGTTCGGGATGCAGATCAGGGCGTCGGCACAGTGCGCGTTGCACTGGTATTCGACGGTGTCGGCGATGATATCGCGGGAAGGCAGGGAGTACAGCATGCCGGTGTGGCCCATGGCGATGCCGTCGTCCACAGCCATCGTGTTGAACTCGCGCGGGATACCGCCGGCTTCCCGGATGGCCTCGGAAACGATGCGTCCGACCTTGTTCAGATGAACGTGGCCAGGCAGGAACTCATCGAAGGAGTTGGCGATGGCGATGATGGGCTTCTTGCCCATGTCGTCTCCGCTGACGCCTGCAGCACGGTAAAGGGCTCGAGCGCCTGCAAAGACGCGCCCTGACATAATTTTTGCAGATCGCATTTCAGTCATGGTTCTATTCAAGCCTTTGCGAGGGACACGCCACTTGTCAAGAGTCGAATAGTGGAATTTTCAAAAACGTAACGTTTCTCACACATAAATTTTCTTGGAAGAAGTCGTCCCAAACCTCTATACTCGCTTCGTTGAGATAGATTTTCCAAGTCTGGAGATATGAATAATGGCTTTTGGCACTGACCCGACCCCTGATGGTCTCGCAAACCCGCCGATCGACGACCTGATGCAGCACGCCGATTCCAAGTACGCTCTGGCCATTTTCGCCGCCAAGCGCGCCCGTCAGATCAACTCCTACTTCACCCAGCTTAACGAGGGCCTGCTGCAGAACGTCGGCCCGCTGGTCGAATACCAGAACAACGAGAAGCCGCTGTCCATCGCATTCCGCGAGATCGACGAGGGCCTGCTTGAGGAGACCCTGGGCGAGGACGACACCAACGAGGGCAACTGATTTCCCGCTGGCTTGGGCTTGAGTTAGACACTTACCCGATGCTTGCCGCATAGTTGCCGTCGATATGCTTTCGACTGATTTAGGGCGACACACTTGCTCATGTTGCGGCAATCGGCTATAACTCAAGTTCAGGAGCGAACGTGTTGTTAAGGGCTCGCGCCACCGTGTGGTTGGCACGAGCCCTTAACTATGTGTGCTTCATCAATAACTCAATACATAACAATCAACGACGTATCATTGTGCCTCGCTTTCCGCGGGGCGATAAGTCCTGAAGAAAGGGATGATATGACAGAAGAACATCGGCTTATTTCCGCCGAATCCGTGACCGAAGGTCACCCCGATAAGGTCTGCGATCAAATCTCCGACGCCATTCTTGATGATCTGCTGGCCCAGGATCCGTCCAGCCATGTGGCCGTGGAGACCTCCGCCGCCACCGGCGTGTTCCTGGTCTTCGGCGAAGTCACGTCTGAGGGATATTGCGACGTGCAGTCCAAGGTGCGCGAGACGCTGCGCAATATCGGCTACACCTCCTCCGAGGTCGGTCTCGATGCCGATTCCTGCGGCGTTGTGGTGGCCATCACCGAGCAGAGCGCCGAAATCAACCAAGGTGTTGCTCGACTGACCGGCGCGCAAGAGACCGCCGCCAGCCGTGAAGAGCGTTACGAGGCACAGGGTGCCGGCGATCAGGGCGTGATGTTCGGCTATGCCACCGACGAGACCCCGACGTTGATGCCGCTGCCGATTTATCTGGCACATCGTCTTGCCTTCCGCCTGACCGAGGTCCGCAAGTCCGGCGAAGTGCCGCATCTCCGCCCGGACGGCAAAACCCAGGTGACCATTGAATACGACGACAACGATCAGCCAGTTCGGCTGGACACCGTGCTGATTTCCACCCAACATGACCCTGAGGTTACACAGGATTGGCTTGCGGTTGAGCTGAAGAAACACGTGATTGACCCGGTGCTTGATGAAGTGCTGGGCTCCAAGGTGCCGCACGACAACTACCGCCAGCTGGTCAACCCGACCGGTTCGTTCATCTTGGGTGGCCCGGCTGCCGACGCCGGCCTGACCGGCCGCAAGATCATCGTAGATACCTACGGTGGCGCTGCTCACCACGGTGGCGGCGCGTTCTCCGGCAAGGACCCGTCCAAGGTCGACCGTTCCGCCGCGTATGCGACTCGTTGGGTTGCCAAGAACATCGTTGCTGCCGGCTTGGCACACAAGGTCGAGATTCAGGTCGCCTATGCCATTGGTGTTGCCGACCCGGTGTCCATTAACGTGGAGACTTTCGGCACCGAGCAGGGTGTGACGCGAGGCCAGATTGCCGCCGCCGTGCGCAAGGTCTTCGACCTGCGCCCCGCTGCGATTATCGACGAGCTGGATCTGAAACGTCCGATTTATCTGAAGACCGCCGCGTATGGTCACTTCGGCCGCATGGACGTTGAGTTCCCGTGGGAGAAGACCGACAAGGTCGAGGAGCTCAAGGCCGCGA